>WLWD01002367.1_pt1 | contig 48726 bp, 40 predicted proteins | sample 6712731 | NCBI WGS metagenome assembly WLWD01 (sample SAMN12718690, study PRJNA576275) | sponge metagenome | isolation source: marine sponge | host: Mycale hentscheli | place: New Zealand: South Island, Marlborough, Capsize Point | collected 2014-11-01 | reverse complement strand
ATAGACAGAGTCAGGAGAAGGGAATCCGTGAGTTGTGAAGAGGAATAAGAAAGACTGGGATGGATCAGGAAGAAAGAGAGCAGGAGAGGGAAACCATGGATAAATATATATCTTATGCTACTGCTCTCCTAATTTGCAAAAGCTGGTACATCAGGTGCCACAGTGTGGTGGCAAGGACCTGGTACATCAGGTGCCACAGTGTGGTGGCAAGGACATGGTACATCAGGTGCCACAGTGTGGTGGCAAGGACCTGGTACATCAGGTGCCACAGTGTGGTGGCAAGGACCTGGTACATCAGGTGCCACAGTGTGGTGGCAAGGACCTGGTACATCAGGTGCCACAGTGTGGTGGCAAGGGACCTGGTACATCAGGGGCACATGGTGGGGTGGCAGACCTGGGAATCAGGTGCCCCAGTGTGGTGGCAAGGACATGGTAATCAGGTGCCACAGTGTGGTGGCAAGGACAGGGTTACATCAGGTGCCACAGTGTGGTGGCAAGGACCTGGTACATCAGGTGCCACAGTGTGGTGGCAAGGACCTGGTACATCAGGTGCCACAGTGTGGTGGCAAGGACCTGGTACATCAGGTGCCACAGTGTGGTGGCAAGGACCTGGTACAGGTGCCACAGTGTGGTGGCAAGGACCTGGTACATCAGGTGCCACAGTGTGGTGGCAAGGACCTGGTACATCAGGTGCCACAGTGTGGTGGCAAGGACCTGGTACATCAGGTGCCACAGTGTGGTGGCAAGGACTTGGTACATCAGGTGCCACAGTGTGGTGGCAAGGACCTGGTACATCAGGTGCCACAGTGTGGTGGCAAGGACCTGGTACATCAGGTGCCAATGTATGGCAGGGACTTGCTAGTTATAATGTTATCATAATTACAATTATTATCATTTTTATCATTTCTATTTTCATTATCATTTAAATCTTAAGTTACAGGTGGCAAGTATTGCAACAGGTGGTATGTTATCAACACTGAGATTATGTATCTACGGTGTGATGTAGAACCCCCCTACTAAGGAGTTGTCTCAGAAATACTGCTGGTTGTCACAGTCACCAACACACATTTCCTGGATTGCCAAAATTTGCCGCCAAGTTCTTGAGGTATGTATGTGTGTGTGTGTCATTTCAATTGGTCATTGATGAATTAGAACAAGGCTGCAGTTCAGTCAGGGGGTGGGGTATATGGAGGTATTTGTTTCTGCTGGAAGCCTTTGTCCCTCCTCCTAGAAATTCTTCACTACTAGTGTTGAGATCACCATATTCTTCACTACTAGTGTTGAGATCACCATAGTTTACATTGCAAGTATCTCTTAGACACAGTTCACTGTTCACTACATTGCTGTGACTTCTAACTGCTAGCTCTCTTGCAACAGAAACTAAAGCTAATTGACATGAAGATAATAATACATCCACGGAAAGATCGCAGCCACACAACTTCTTCACATATACTGCATAATTAACCCTCAGCACACCTGTGTGAAAGGGTTATAGTAGTCGTCCTGTCTGTCTGTCTGTCACGCTCTGATTTTTTAGATTACTTACAATTAGCCTTTGATTTAGATGTGAACTTACTCAGAAGACCTTTTATTGTACTGCTTTTTAATATCAGGCTGATTGATGAGAAAACGCGAAGCTGTCAGCTTCTCATAGGTACTAGCTTTTGTGAGCAACGCCCCCTATCGTCACATCGCAATCATATGAGCACATAACTTCTTGCTGCCTATCGTAATTTTGCTTTATGCTCGCTGGGAAGTTACTGAGTTTTGGAATCAGAGTTTCAAATAGAAAGTGTATCCCAGTGAGTGTCTCTTGCCAGTTCCACTTATTCTCTTATGAAGACAGCGTTTACATGTACCGTTTCCATTGCTCGAGCAATATTAATACCGGATTAGAATAACCAATAAATTATTGTTTTGGTGTGAGATGATTTGTAGTAGCTAGCTAGTGTACAGTAGTACTGAAGGTTCGCACCTTTGGTGCTTATAAAGTAATTGTATATGGAATTGTATATTGAATTGTATATTGAAATTTTCTCACCTAAAGGCGTCTGGAAAAAAAGCAAAGGAAAAATGTGAAAAAATCTTAGTTAAACACGTTTGTATTTCTTTAAATCTTGACGTTTCATTTTTTTTTTTTTTTTTTTTTTTTTTAAGTTTAGTTTAGTTTAACAAAGAACACATGTTTTTCCTGATTATTTCATAAAATGTCTTGTTATATATATACAGGCCCCTACAATTTTTTTTACTAATTAGAATGTTACTTTTTATGAACAGTGTATGAATATTTTATTTTTTTAATTGTTTTCTGTAAAGACATTCTAGTACGAATTAAATTTTGCAGGCACATCAAGACCAAACTCTAGGCCATTATGCAAAATACTAGTATATTAGTCTGCAAAGGAAAGAGCTAAAAATTCGGGCTTTAAGTTTTTAATGGTACTAGCTTAAGCTCAATTTCCAATGATCTTAGAGTTGGCAGGTTCCGACAGAGGGCACAACTTCACCTCAAGTTGCTGAATTCTGAGCTACAGAGCACCGGACTATAAAAAATATTTCGGGTGGACACACACACTCAACGATAAGCGCAGTGGCCATACTTTTTAAAAAAGAGTTACAAACAAAACAAATACTAGTAAGTGAACTTTGTTTCATTTTTTTATGACAGGAAATACTGTCAGAGCAACGTATAAACCAGAATAAGAATGTTATATTAGATAATCAATATTTTTAAAAATCGGAGAATTGAGAGCGGTGCATCAACAAGAATTCTCGCCTCTGAAGGTCAAAGGTTAAAGTAATTTATGTAAAATTAGTGATCTAGGAGTGGGTCCATAGAACATTCATTCCCAGTTAAATGCAGAGAAGTCAGCAAAACTAACTATACGTGTGTTGCTTTGTTTTTCAGGGTGTGGTGTTTCTGTATGACTGGGGTTTTGAGCAGGTGGGGCAGATCCACACTGGCAACGTCTTCCTGGACGGAGACATCTGTCGTCTCGGGGGATACGAGAACACGGTGTTGGGGTACGAGCCTCACTCGGCGGCACTCTTTGCTGACTACTGGTATTGCAGAGATACACTCATGTTTGGTAAGGAATGGTTTGAAGTATGGTTTTATTGTTTTTCAGTTAGTTAACAGATTTGGCGTGTCCACCATAGAGGTATCTGGTGTAGAAGGAGTTGAGTGTATTATTATTATTATTATTACTAGTGGTGTCCTCGAGCACAAATGGCGAGCGAGCCTAAACTATACTATTGTTAAACGATTGATTATACCTTCTAACACTCAAGCTACTAAAATATAGTCAAGTTTTTAATTACGTATATATATATATATATATATATAATATGGTAAAGGGGATTCAATGCCATAGTAACCACTCCCCGCAACTTTGAATTGAAAAAAAAAAAAAAAAAAAGCAACAAAACCAGTCACGTTATTAAACGTTTTCTTTGTGATATACGCAAAACAATTCAAAGCAGCAAACAATGCAATTGCTAGTATGATATGGTAATAATCACTAAACCAGAAGATTCTGTTTAGTAAAGTTTGGGACGGGGTCAAACATCAAGGTAACAAAAATGCGGGCGGGGTTCAAGTACAAAATGACATACGTACGTCCACATTATAAACAAACAAATATCCCGGATTTTCAAATTGTGTTACCCCTGAGAGTGTCACACTCGCATTATTATTACTATTATTATTATTATTATTATTATTATTATTATTATTATTATTATTATTACACTCAAACCTCTCTTATCCGGACAGTCTGGGACCAAGGGGTGTCCGTAACTAAGAAATGTCCGTAACTCAGAAATACTTAATTTATTCGGTGAGGAACCGTGTATACAATTAATTATTTTGATATATTACTTAAAATTAACAAAAACACCTGTAAATACATGAATCAATTTATTTATAATATGAAGTGATTTTAGTTTGCTTCATAGATTTCAAGCGACGCTGAGCTGCATCGTCTCTCCAACTTTTTACCAGCATAAGATGTGCAGGGTGTGTGTTGCCATTGGATTCCAACCACTTCAAAGGAGTATGGAAAGCAGCACAAGCTTGCGATGGAGTAACTGCATTTGAAGAAGCTTCATCTTCATTTTCGGACTCAGATTCTTCTCTCTCTTGCAACACATCTTCTACAATTTCTTCATGTTCATGTCCAAATATCATTCACTGTAGATTTTGGAACACCAAACTGTCCAGACACTGCCTCACTGACTTCCCTTTCTTAACTTCTGATATTATCTCCGGCTTTCTTTCTAGAGTTAAAACGCTACGCTTGCGTTTAATTACCGCAACCTCGCCTCCACCACCGCTGGTCGTTGAGTTCTTAGAAGAACTAGCAGCCCCACTGCCTTTCAAAGAGTTTTGAGAAGAACTAGCAGCGACGACGCCGGTCAACGAGTTCTGAGAAGTACTAGCGGTAGACGCACTAACTGCCGTTGATTTCCCTGCTCCATCTCCGCACACAACGCTACGTTGGAACACTCGAAGTGCTACACGCGAAATATTTTCCCGCTTTTATTTGTTTAATTTGGTAGCTTTCCGACTACACTGACGATCCGTACGCAGTCAATAATTTTAGTTTGTGTCCGGTAGACAGAGGTGTCCGTAACTTAGACGAACGGATAAGAGAGGTTCGAGTGTATTACTATTATTATTGCTATTATTGTTACTATTATTACTATTATTATTACTATTATTATTATTATTATTATTACTATTATTATTATTACTATTATTATTACTATTATTATTATTATTACTATTATTATTACTATTATTATTATTATTACTATTATTATTACTATTATTATTATTACTATTATTATTATTATTACTATTATTATTACTATTATATTACTATCTATTCATTATTCTTATTCCTATATTACTATTTATTATTATACTATTATTTATTATTAATTCCTCTTCTTCTCTTTCTCCTCTTATCTTCTTCCTTTCTTCCTTTCTTCTTCTTTCCTCTTCTTTTCTTCTTCCTCTTCTTCTCTTACTTCTAATCGTCTTTTCCTTTCTGTCTTCTTTCTCTTCTTCTTCTTCTTCTTCACTCTTCTTCTTCATTCTCTTCCGATTATTCTCTTTCTTCTTCTACTTCTTCCTCTTATTCTTTACTATTATTATTATTATTACTATTATTATTATTTTACTATTAGATTATTACTAGTATTATTATTACTATTATTATTATTACTATTATTTATTAGTACTATATTACTTTAGTATATTAATATTATTATTATATTTTACCTAGTATTATTGGATTATGACTATAGTTATTATTATACTATTATTAATTCTTACAATTATTATTATTACTATATTCATTAGTACTATTAGTATATTCTATTATTATTATTAGTACTATTATTATTATTACTATTATTACCACTATTATTCTATTATTATTATTATTATTATTACTATTATTATTTAGTGGCCGGGGTTCTTCTTCATTCTTCTTCTTCCTCGCTCTTCTTCTTCTTCTTTTCTTCCTCTTCTTCTCTCTATCCTCCCTCTTCTTCTTCTTCGATCTTCCTCTTCTTCTTCTTCTTCCTCTTCCTTCTTTTCCTCTTCTTCTTCCTCTTCATTCCTATTCTTCTTCTTCTTCCCTATTCTCTTATTATTCTCTTCTTCCTCTTCTTCCATTCCTCTCTCTTCTTCTTCTTCTTCCTCTTCTTCCTCTATCTTCTTTCTCTTCCTACTCATTCTCATTTTCTTCTTCATTTATTATTATTATTGTTATTATTATTACTAATATTATTATTACTATTATTATTACTATTATTATTACTATTATTATTATAGATTATCAGAGTGTCACACACAAGTTCTGAGAAACTCTGCTGTACTTAGCCACACCCATTTTTAAGACCCACTCTACTTCGATGCACATGCCTATATGAGAGAGGGAGGGTCCCCTGTATGTAACCATGACGATGATACGTAGTTTATTGTATAGCAAACATGGAGTGTTACTCAGTAGTAATAATAATAGTAGTACTACATGAGCGAAACTTACCTTTGGAATCACACACCGCACACACGCACATACACACACTACACCGCGTGCACACACACCACACATACACTGTTTAGGCCACTTTGTGTTTGAGCTCAGCTGTGGCTACGAGTTAGATACTGTGGTACCTGGCGAAGAAGACTGGAGTAGAGTGACTGACTCCGCCCTATTGGACGTCCTTCAATTCATCTTCCACACTGATCAAGAAGGCCGCTTTACCAGTACCATACAGACGGTAAGGGGTCGTCATGTAATAGGATGCAGTCAATTAATGGTTAGAGTGTGTGTGTGTGATGGTTAGGTACTTAGGCCCACACCTCAGCTAAAACCACTATAGCTAACCAATTTATTTATTTTAAGGGTGCAGTACCACCGGAACCTGCGGTAATTAAGCGATTCAGTAGAATACCACAAAACCCGCCCGTAACTCGATCCAATTTACTCTCCGCGAACTGACTATTGGCGCACAATTTGAACACGTACCAATTAACTGTACCAAACAATTTACCACAAAGAGCTTCCACCTCAAAGGACTACCAGTACTGTAGGGTAGAAGCAGCAGAGTAGATAATTAATATTTGTTCACTTTCTAAAATATATTACTAAACAATATTATAAAATCATAACTCCATAGTAGCAGGGCCATAATCAAATACAATATGAAATGAACAAAATCAAAGGTTCTGAAGTATGCAATACTATCAAGGGGATCCAAGGAGCTGTGCCTTCTCATTGACCTCTCTACTGGAGTGCCATGTCCTCTCTTCTAAATAACCAGGATGTAGTATTCTTCCCTTCAGGAGGCATGACTTCTTAGGAGAGCCGAAGGTCTACTATTTTCTCCTCTGGAAAACAAGGAAGCCATGTCTTCTGCTCTTTTGTTGTGAACCTGCCAGTTGTACCCTAGAACCAAGGAGTTGTGCCTTCTCATAATGGGAGCTCATCTATTTCTATGAAGAGCATGCCAGCACCTTTCTCTCCTGTTGAGATAGATTAGACAAAGTACTATGATCTAAAATTTGATTCAGGTCTTATTTTAAATAAATCAATAAAATAATAATTGATAATAAACAGCCTAATTGATAAATTTATATTATTGTAGAAAGAAAATAACATTAGTAAATTAAAGTAATAATTCACATTTTCTTTTAATGGTGTGCAAATATCATATATATTTATTATTCATCCTCACAACAGTAACAGGGATAGAAAAAAAAATAGCACCAAAAATTCCTGAGAAGTTGAAGTTAACACACTGAAACTGCTTCTAACTTCTACCCGCTACACCAACCTTCTATCAAGCTCTCCAAAGACACCAAAGCAGATTCTTCCTTCCAAGTCGCAGCTATGAGCCGTGATATATCTATTCTAAACGAGTGACTCCAGGCGCCATTAATACGCCGCCGCTTCTTCATCGTCTAGGACCCTTCAGTACATTCCAGAAGTCTTGTACTCTTCCCCGCGGGCCTCACTCACACAGTAACTCTTCTTTTGTGTTTGCTTACGAGTTCTAATTAGAGCCGCCACCACCCGGAATTTTGCCCACAATAAATTGCGCGCTCAGAGTTGGGGGGCGGAGTTGAAGAATCAAATGAATACGAATCAATAGTTAGCTTTCGTACCTAAAAATCGATATTCAGAAGTACTGGATGGCCAGAATGAACTCATATTTTGTACACGGGGTACAAGCCACATTTAAAAAAACATTACAACGAGTTTTTTCTTTTAAATAGGATACAAAAAAAATAATATAAAAATATTAAAAAAACTGGAAAACAAATACTAATATCAAAAATACGGCGTTGTAATGTTGTGGGGAAGCCCCTAGGCTACCGCTGGAAAAAAAAATCGACTTCATAACTGCAACGGTTGCCACTTTATTTCGCTGAATAGCCGTAAGGTTTGTACCGTTGTTTCTCCGTTCCTGGTCGGTCTTTTTTCTTGAAACTTGGTTTATAAGAGCTGTCTGTTGGTGTCTGTTTCAACTGCAACAACAAAGTAAGCGTACACTGAACAGACAACGAGAAATAAATACATAGCATAACTCCTCCATCTGCGGTTTAGCGCTGCGGTTTCAAGTGGTACTGCACCCTTAACAGCTTCCTATGCATGCCTCATGGACAACTTGTATTGGGGGGAAAAACTGTAAATACTTGTACCGTGGTACATTGAAAGTGTCCAATCAAATTACTCGATTTGAAGTGAATATATTTCACACACCTCCTAGGAAGTGGATGAGTAAACCAGCCAATCAAAATTAGTTTTTGTGCATTTCCTCTAGCCTAGAGCCATTGTACAAGTCAGTTGCACCACTCTACATTCAGTCAGTATGGGAACTTGCCCTGTGTGATGATTCTGTCACTCGTGAAAGATCATTTGTTTGACATTTGCTGTAGCTATAATACTCATGGAAGAGACGAGTGATTTAGAGGTACAGAATCGTCACATGGGAGCAAGTGACGTCTTGTTTATACACTTATTAAAGCTTTCACAACCCAAACCCTAAGTTTCTACATATTGATGTCTGTTATTACTAGTCTCTTTTCTACCCTTTCTGGTTTTTTGTTGCTTTTTTGTTTTTTGTTTTTGTTTGTTTTTGTAGACTTGCCTTCACACTGTTTCAACCACAAAGTCACCAAAACCCAAAACACATATTATCTGCACCAATATACAAATTAGTCATTGCCAATAAATATTATTTGATATAGTGTACCTTATGCTTAAACTATAGTAGCTAAACCAACTTCCAGTATAAACACCATCAGTTTAAACTTACTTAAAAGTAAGGATTATTGTCAAGATTCGATTTATATGGCAAAACACGACAAGATAAGTTTTGTTGTGTTGTTTTTCATGGGAAAGGGTCATTTTATCAATAGACACTGAAAAACCTAGAACATGGTGGCGATGGAACACTAGAGAGACAGTGTTGGTTAGACTGTGGGAACACTAGAGAGACAGTGTTGGTTAGACTGGGAACACTAGAGAGACAGTGTTGGTTAGACTGTGGGAACACTAGAGAGACAGTGTTGGTTAGACTGTGGGAACACTAGAGAGACAGTGTTGGTTAGACTGGGAACACTAGAGAGACAGTGTTGGTTAGACTGTGGGAACACTAGAGAGACAGTGTTGGTTAGACTGGGAACACTAGAGAGACAGTGTTGGTTAGACTGTGGGAACACTAGAGAGACAGTGTTGGGTAGACTGTGGGAACACTAGAGAGACAGTGTTGGTTAGACTGTGGGAACACTAGAGAGACAGTGTTGGTTAGACTGTGGGAACACTAGAGAGACAGTGTTGGTTAGACTGTGGGAACACTAGAGAGACAGTGTTGGTTAGACTGGGAACACTAGAGAGACAGTGTTGGTTAGACTATGGGAACACTAGAGAGACAGTGTTGGTTAGACTGTGGGAACACTAGAGGGACAGTGTTGGTTAGACTGTGGGAACACTAGAGAGACAGTGTTGGTTAGACTGTGGGAACACTAGAGAGACAGTGTTGGTTAGACTGTGGGAACACTAGAGAGACAGCGTTGGTTAGACTGGGAACACTAGAGAGATAGTGTTGGTCAGACTGTGGGAACACTAGAGAGACAGTGTTGGTTAGACTGGGAACACTAGAGAGACAGTGTTGGTTAGACTGTGGGAACACTAGAGAGACAGTGTTGGTTAGACTGTGGGAAACACTAGAGAGATCAGTGTTGGTTAGACTGTGGAACACTAGAGAGACAGTGTTGGTTAGACTGTGGGAACACTAGAGAGACAGTGTTGGTTAGACTGTGGGAACACTAGAGAGACAGTGTTGGTTAGACTGTGGGAACACTAGAGAGACAGTGTTGGTTAGACTGTGGGAACACTAGAGAGACAGTGTTGGTTAGACTGTAGGAACACTAGAGAGACAGTGTTGGTTAGACTGTGGGAACACTAGAGAGACTGTTGGTTAGACTGTGGGAACACTAGAGAGACAGTGTTGGTTAGACTGGGAACACTAGAGAGACAGTGTTGGTTAGACTGTGGGAACACTAGAGAGACAGTGTTGGTTAGACTGTGGGAACACTAGAGAGACAGTGTTGGTTAGACTGTGGGAACACTAGAGAGACAGTGTTGGTTAGACTATGGGAACACTAGAGAGACAGTGTTGGTGAGACTGTTTGTTGGTGTTCAAGTGCAGTGTAAAAACAAAACTAAATGGTCATGGACCTAGTATGGGTAGCACAGCGACAAAATGGACATACTTTTTGCCCGGTATATGTCACAATTTTGTTCTAGCCCAGCTCTTAGAATATGTGACAGTCTATGGGAAAAGGGGGCACTTCACTCAAACAAAAAAAATTGAGTTATTTATGCTAATAAAAAGCTACATTTTATCTCAACTTAGTGCTAAAATACTGGAGGGTAAAACCTTCCCCGTGCAGAGAAACTGGCAGTTGAACTGGGCTGTATTCAGCAAAGCAATTAAACTAGAAATCGAGAAAACATAAATTGAATTTCCACTTCCGGCATAATTAATGTTTCCGTATACTTAACGGCGTACTCCGCATACGCAATTAAATCGTACAGCGGCGACTAACGAAGTTTGCGTAGAGTTCTTTTTAGCTTTCACAGCGCTTCACAGCCTGTCTTGTCGGAATCCTTGGCTACTCTACTCCATGTAGTGGTAATCTTTCAGCCAGAGGTAAGCTGTAGATTACATGCACTATTCTCAAAGCTATGCCGTTTTTATTAGCTTCTTGTTTGAAACTCCGCCCATTCCCCGTTTATTGTACTTCGAGAACGAGAGAGAATAAAAAGAAGCTTGTCTTTCCACGGCACGCTTGGGGTCTTTTAAGTTGTTTTGGCATTTGAAATTTGGCATAGACTTAGAGTAAGGGTCACTAAGACTAATTCTGCAAAAAACAAAAATAGGAGAAAGAAAGAATTTTTCCTATGACTTACTTTTGGAGCCTATATCTCAATTTCAATTTTTAAGTGAAGTGCCCCCTTTTCCCATAGACTGTCACATATAGAGATATGAGTATTATGCTGCTAAGTGCTCATTAATTCTGCAGCTCTCGTTATAACAAGCCAGCTTTTTGTAAATCACTTCTTCTTTTTTGTTTTTGTTTTGTTTTTGTTTTTGTTTTTGTTTTTGCTTTGTTACTTCCGTTATATAAAAGTTCTGGCTTAGAAATTTAATATGGAGCTTCATTGGGGTCTCAAGAACAAAGCCAGCATTTTTTTTAAGATAGCTGTTCCTTAAAGCTGAAATCATTTGGTGTGTTTTATTTTTGTCTGTTTCTATTTTTGTTTTTTGTTTTAACCAGAACTCAAAATAGGTGGGATCAATCAAATAGAGAGAGAGTGAGCATTCTCTGGTAATACTAGGCCGGGATAATGGATCAATATTTTGTTGTTGTTTGAGAAAACCCAAAGAGAGTGTAAATCCTGTACAGATGGAATGGAGGGATGAAACGGAGGGATGCAGCCAACCTGTACCATGGCTCTAGGGTATAAGAAACACATAAAAACTAATTTTTGATTGGAGGGTACTTATTCACATCCTAGAAGGTGGGTATGAAATATATTTACTGCAAATTGAGCAATCTGATTGGACGGTTTGAACATACCTGGTACAATTCCAAGTAGAATACTTATAGTAATGGGTCTAGAGTTAGTTGATCCTCTAATTATCTCTAATCACTTCCTATTTGTCTCTTTCTCCCCATGTGTCACTGCAGGTAATACAACATGACTTTTTTCAGTCTGTCGAAATATTCCCGCCTGTTCGTAGGCCACACCTTCATGCGACCGATAGGAATGTGAAAATGCTTCTAGCCAAGGTCAATAAATGGGCGTGGTCTCAGAGCAGAGCAGGGCGTGGCGATGTGCATTGACCAGAAACCTTCTTAATCATTTATAACTCATCACTTTTGTACTTTTGTACTGTTTTAATGCATTAATTTGATAACTAAATTCTGTAAGAAGTGTTTGACAGTTCAACTAGATGATTTGGTAAAAATATTGCCTAAGAAAACTTAACTCTTGCACAAAATATTTTGGCTACATATACTTACTGAATTTTATTGTTAGGGTGTGGTAATTGTAAAGATGGCAACTAGTAACAAAGGTCAGTTGTTGTACGCAAGGTTATTGATCATAGAGTTGAGGCAGTATCGTAAGTGTGGGGGTGTGGTGAAGAAGGGAGTGCAGACAATTGGGTTTCCTCAACTTCGTCTCGGAGGTAGATATTCACTGCCTCCTGAGAGTTGGTAACTTGCAGCTTAGTTGTCTCAATGAGCGTATAAAAATTCTTATCAAAGACAAACACACAACAAAATCGTGAAGGTAACTTCCAGCTCTACGTGGAATCCCTGACCCAGATCATTCCCTGGATGTTTGCCCTAGATCATACGCACTACTCCAGATGGCTTCCTGTACATATCCGTGACATGACAACTCTCGCTGAAAAACACCCCAATGTCCTAGCAGAATTCAAGTCAGGAAAATTTGTGGTGCACAAAACCAGAAACAAGTTCTCTGCCATGGCACTTGACCAGTACCATGAGCAGAACAATGCAATGGTGAAAGGTTCTGGTGGGGCCATTGGACTGACTGGCAATCCTGGAGCACTCAGACGCTGGATGGTAGCAGGGCCAGAAATTTCCAGGATCACTGCAGAGTTTGAAGACCAGGTCAGACACCAAAAGGATGATGGTGATGACGCTGGACACCATCACCATGACCAGCAGCCCGCAGTACAGGTAGCATTCCTGAAGGATGTTAGGGCACTTGTGACGGTGTTTGAAGAGATGGGGAATCCATTTCTAGAACGCAGCCAAGACCTACTAGTCATTGACACAAAGGACATCATGGATGCCCAAGTGGCTGAAACTGTAAGAAGGATCGAGACCCTTGGTGAGGAGCAGTACACTGAGTATGTGACAGAAAGGCTGGAAGAGTGTACAACACCCATCACACAAACCATTCCCAAGAACAAGTTGCCACTCTTCAGTAGGCCACCAGTCAAGAGTAAGTCAAGACACAAGGAACAGCTAGCAGCACTGAAGAGTGACTGTGGTCTCTTTTCAAGGCTTTACATCTTTTGTCAAACACGAGACGGAGATATGGACAACTTCTTTTCCCATGAAAACCAGGCAGCTCCACCAGTGCTATCAACTGGAGGGAAATTGCGGTTTGGGGTTAAAGCAGACTTATTTCGCTGCCTGGAATCAGATCTGCTTGAAGAAAGTATGAGCAATGGTGCACCTATAACTGATGCAACCATTCTCGATGGTGCAGTTGTGGTTCAAATGCTAAATCCTAGTGCATCAAGAACATTTCAAGAGTATGGAGAAGGTGTGTTTGCATCATATGTTCTTGCTCAACTTGAGAAAAGCAACCAGATTGACCTTGTCTGGGATGTATACCAACCAGCCAGCCTGAAAGCCTCCACTAGAGAGAAGAGGGGAAAGGGCACAAGGAAGAGGGTGGGTCCCTCTACTAAGATGCCAAAGAACTGGAGTGACTTCCTTCGAGTGGACGAGAACAAAACTGAATTGTTTGCCTTCCTGTCACATGTTGTTGTTCACCTATCTGTAGGAGAGGGCAAAGAAATTTATGCAACAAATGGAAATGGAGTCCTCTGCTCTCCTGCTGAGTCATGTTTGACTCACCTTGTCCCATGTTCACAAGAGGAGGCTGACACTCGGCTACTTCTGCATGCGGCAGATGCTGTGCAAAAGGGATGTATAGGAGTGTAATCATACGTACTGTTGATACTGATGTGGTGGTGTTGGCTGTGTCAACATTCAGCAAGATAGCTCCTAATGAAATGTGGGTTGCCTTTGGTGTCAAGTCAAGCTTTCAATACATAGCTATTCATGAAATGGTCGCCTCAATGAACCCAACACAATGTCTGACACTCCCAGTCTTTCATGCTTTCACTGGGTGTGACACTGTATCTTCAACTGAGGTCAGTGAAGAATCAATGTTCCTACTAGAAAGATTTGTTGTGCTGATGTATGACCGAACTAGTGAGAGCATGGAAGTGAATGATGCCAGGAAACAACTCTTCTCACAGAAGTCTATAAACTCTAGATAACATTCCTCCAACCCAGGCAGTGCTCAAACAGCATATCAAACACACCTGCTACCAGGCAAACTGTTGGAACCAAGCATTAGTCACAGATCCAGATATGCCAGAGCCATCTGGCTGGGGCTGGACAAAGGAAACAACCGGGTGGCAGCCTCTTTGGACCACTCTACCTGAAGCATCAAAATCATGCCATGAATTGATCTCCTGTCGCTGCAAGAAGGGGTGCACTGGACGCTGCAAGTGTGGTAAAGCTGCACTCAAGTGCACTGCACTATGCTTGTGTTCTGGAGACTGTTAGGTTGTGATACTCAGGATTGTGGACAATGTTAATTAGAAATTTGATGTAATTTGACCTTAATTTTGCCCTATATGCATTTTCTGGGGGTCTGGAGGCCTCAGAAGTATCACCAAATGAATGAGCACCCCTAATTTGGTTGGAAGTGACACCTCAACTGTTTTATAACTATCAAAATTAAGCGCACTTGAACATTAAGCAGGGTAAACTGGCGGCCATCTTGAATTTGACCTCTCCCGGTCTTCAGAGGTCAAATCCAACTTCCCTCCACATCTGAAAATAAACCTTATGGTATGTACTAACCATGCTAGAAGTTTCATGCTTTAATCAAAAAGTGCACGATTTAGTTAAATTTTGGAGCTAACCCACTGTACTAAAACTACAAATACTACTCTGAAAAAAAAAAAGGCTAATGATCAGTACTTTTTATTAAGTTGGCTCAACCCTTACAAGACAGGTGTAGCTAGATTCTGACATACTGTATTAGACACAAACTGATAAAATATTATTAGACATGGTTGACTGGTATAACTATTATTCTAAGATGTACTTTCACACAAGTCTCAATGATGGTCGGAATGTTCTAGGAGTCTTTCCTTTCAGGCACCCACAATAATACCATCAGGTAAGGACCAGAAGAGAAGCTAGGGAGATCACCTCAGGAGAGTAGAAAATGGTGAGGAAGTAAAGACCTACTAAGTGTGTGTGTGGTGAAGACTGAGTTTGTTTTGAAAACTGATTGTGTGTGTGCACATAAGTCCAGTTCAACTCTAGTTCTCTTCAGTGTGTCATTAAAAATGAAATACACTTCGACATTATTGCTCCCAGTATCTAGTCTCGCGTAGCCAGACCCTTTACCAACCATAACAGCTACGCTTCCCCGCGTAGCGGTTACGGTTGGTAAAGGGTCTGGCTACGCGAGACTACCCAGTATCATTCACGTCTGCTCATTTAGCTCTGTCTTCATTCTAACAACTCCTCATAGACATTGAATTAGTATGATCAGAATAATGAAGTTACTTGTAAACCCTTCAAGTTAGCTAGAGTAGTTCACTCACTTGTGTGTGGACATATAGAGCCCAATTAGTCTTTGTTAGTGTCTTCATTAAGCAGAGTCACTTTTCATTCATGCATTCAATATCTATGTGTACTCAGTAAGGTACAGTGTGTGGTTGATTGGTCACTTTTATGATAGCCACATTCTGATATTGTAGTGAGTTCTCCTTCAAAGAGCTTCCACTACATGTACCAGTTGAACTATGGCTAGATAAACTATGATTTATTGGAAGAATTTCTGGCAGACTAAGCTGGTATACAAACTCACAAGCATATTATTATATACGCACAAATTTTAATCAAATCTGAGTTACAACATTATTTAACACATAATAAGTACATCCTGGTCCATTAAGTACAAACTACAGTACGCTAAAAATCAATTTTTTTATCCCCCCAATGTTCTGACTTGTCCCGTTAGCCACTGGTCCTAATAGGGAACTGACATACCCTCTACGAGGCCTGGATCTGGGGCACTTCCAGTCTCCATAAGAGATTAAAAAGATATGGTGTACATTGAAGTAGGATGTACAGATTGGAATGAAGATGATGAAGCAAAGGTTTACAGCACATGGTCCTGTCAGTGGCACGTGCTACCTCCACATGGTACTTTTCTATCAATGAGCTGATTTTAATATGAGGCTAACCAGCTGGGGCAGTGGCTGTCCGAGAGCAACATTTTGACACACCCATATTTTCTCCTTTGCATGCAACAGTTCCTCAAGACAATCATGTGAAGGCCACTGTTACAGGAGATGTCTTGTTAAGTGGAAGGTGTGCAGTGTGAAGGCACCTGTGTGGTGATGAATGTGTGATGTCTACAGTGTTCCACTGGAGGCTCTTGTGTAACACACCATTGGACAGTCCCAATGTATAGAGGAGATTGTCTTTGCTTGACTGTACATTCCTGTCCACTCTATACTAAAGAATGGCAGTTGGCAGGTGATGTAAGCCATTGTTGAGCAATATGTCCCTGAGATCAATCCTTGAATCCATTGAGAACTCTCATACCTTGTGTCAATGTACCTTTCTTTTGTCATCACTGGATGCTTGTGATTAGGGAATGCAGCACTAAAATTGATTCTTAATAATTAATACTTAAAACTGTATAACACTACAAGCTAGTGTTCATTAATTGTCATGCTGCTGAGTGAGAATGCTGAATCGGCAATAATACTAATGATTTTCTAAAATGTTTCCTGGCAGATGAATGAATTAAATATATAATAAATAAGTAATAAAGACAAAACTAATGAATGAAATACTCACACTTTGCATCAATTTTTGTTCATAAAAAAAGCAAACTTTACTTGTGTATTTTATGGATTGTAAATGCAATACAATACAATGAACGAAATACTTGTATACACAGAAACAATTATAATAATAATTATTACAAATAAAAATAATAATAAAGAATCTAATATGAAGAGACTATTAAAGACGTGAACAACCAATAGCTAATGGCAATAGCATTTCCACATTCCACCACACCGACTTTAGGGGTCTGCTGGAAGAGATCTTTATTCTTGGCTATCCTTTAGGGATGAGTAAATTATACGGCATATTCTGTTAGCATAATAGGCTACATTTAATAAGTGGATATGATATTCATCTCATGGCGTATCTGTAAGATGACTAACCACGTAGGAAAATGCTGCTGCTACAACACTATTATAATTGCAAATGAGTCCATTTACCTCTCACTAATCTCACAAAAAGCCAGACCCTGTAACCTTTATAAATTAATATCTATGTTTTGCAAAATTTGACACAACCAAGGTCATCATCACACAGGCATGAGAATGATGATAGCCTTTTTCCTAATCTCAATTGTAAATCACAGCAAAGAGAAGCATGCTCTTCAGGGAAGAGCTTAAGTCCATCTTCATGTCTTCTGCATATTTTCTTTTTAAGACATACCAAGTAGATGTTACATTGATTAGAAACTAGATATATAGACAAAAGCAGAGGTCAATAAAGGCCCTAAAATAATCATTCTCATGCTGCTAAAGTTTTGTGCTGAATTTATTTCTACAGTCTTGTATAAATATAATATTGCTGCCTCTGTTGTAAGTTGATTGATAACTATCAAAATAGAATTGCTGAAGATTACATTTTTCAACATAACGCATTGAACAGCATACTCCATGCATTTAGTAGTAAAAATCAATTCATTGTTCCAAATACTTGTATTCTATTTAACTATATATTAGCAAAAACAGCAAAGCTGTTCTCTTGCAGTATAGTAACTATTGTCTCAAAATTTTGGGCATCATAAACCACTCCCATGCATTTCCTTTACACACACACACACACACACACACATACACACACACATATATATTCCTTTAAGTTATTAACAATTACAGTTATGTTAATAAAAATAAAAGTTTGGGATAGCTACAGATCTATTAGCTATATTTGTATTCATAAAATATAAAATGACTAGGTCAGCAAGTCATTTAAAGAATTATGCTAAATGGTTTCTCGAACTATTTTCAGCTGTAGCAGAGCATTTTTTCTCCATTCTTTGAACATTTTTACTGGGATGTTCACGGTTTTCACTGAGAGTAGCTAGCAACAATATATAACAGTAGCTAAGCTAGAGAAACTGTTCCTTCCACTCATCACTTCATAATGCACCAACTGAGCTACTGCAGTCATCACTATTTTGGAATAAATAATAAGAAAATTTATGGAATAATAAATAATAACATATTTTTGGGGGAAAAAAAAGAAAGAATAATTCTAAAAAATTTCAAGCATAATCCGGCAGGCCCTGTATAGATGGCATTAGTTTACGGAGTCCATACTGTCTTAATTGTGAAAAGTCATGACAGTACAATACCCTGTAATTATCACACATGATTATAGATGTGGCTTGTGGTGTGGTTTTAATTGTGGGTGTGGCACAAATAAAATCATGACCTGAATTCATGTTCTAGCTGTTAGTTAGTAGGTAACATTCAGAAAATGACTGAATGATTTGATGTCTGGATATGTAAGTTCATATTTCCATTATATTCTGGGAAAGATCTCTGCTTAATAAAAAAGAAATGTAATGTTTTCCTTCTCTTACCTCCTCCTTCCAGTTCAGAGCTTCTATATAGTTGTATAAAGCATCGGGTGTCTTTTTTTTTTTCCCTCACCTGTCGTGGAAGATGTTAGCTATTTGCTCCATCTTCTAGCTATCTGCTCACAATCAATTTATTAAGTTCCACCACATAGTCCTTGAAGCCAGTCCTTTTGTCTCAATCTATTTGCTGGACTACTGCTCATCGGCACACAAGTCTTTCCCCCACTAAATCCACCCCACAGAGTCCACATTCAAGGATCTCCAAGAGAGAGCAGCCTAATAAAATAGTCCATGCCAAACTGGCTGGCACTCTTTTTTTAACAGCAAAAAGATTGTCTTTGGAGCTTTTCACCATCAAGTGTAATTTCATAAAAACTCAAAGCTTTATTGTTGTATTATTTATTGTTTCACAACATCATGTCATTTTTCTGTTGTTTGAGTTGACCCTATATTTCCACACAAGAAGGAAGGATTTTGAGGTAGATAGCCAGGATATACCTGTAAGGAGCGCGGAACAATGCTATGACGGCCGAGAAATGATTCAACTACATTAAGCTAAGATAATGAACTCTGTAAAAGTTTTACATAAAGCGTAATTTTTATCTGTGGAGTTAATATGTTCTAATCTTTTCATGTATTAGTTTTGTACGATTTTTATAAATACATTACGATATTACCGCATATTAGCACATACGTGCTTCATGTCATAAGGCAGAGTCACCACACTTTATCTACTGCATTACATGACATGTACAAACACATTTTGTCTCAGTCGTGTTCAATTGAGATTTCAGATATATATATACTAGTGATGTGCTTGAGCACAAATGGCGAGCGAGCCTAAAGACTATACTATTTTTATATGAATGATTTAACACTGAAGCTACTGAAAATAAGGTCCAGTTTTTAAATTTCGCATACAAGGTAAAGGGATTTCAGTGCCATAGTAACAACTCTCTGCAACTGCTTGAATTGAAGGGAAAAAACAACAACAAAACAATACACGTTATTTAATTTGTGATATTCTTTAGCTAAGTAGTGGTTGTAACACACAATGCTTTGACACAACTGGACATGCACCTACACAGACTTACCTTCGCAGTAGTCTAGTGGACAATGTATTTTCAAGTAAACACTGTTTCGCACGGCTTATAACCATGACAAAGAGCGCATTGACTTACCACCGCCACTAACTCGAATAGAAATGGAAGTCCCTTAAGTTGTCAAGTTTTAACTGTACCGGCAAAAGAATTCAAAACGGTAAACAATTCAATTTCTAGGGTGATACGGGTACTGATCGATAAACCAGAGGATTCTGTTTAGTGCAATTTGGGATGGGGTCGACAACCGAACTAACACAAAAACGCGAGGGTCAAAGTACAAAAATGCCTTACGTACGTCCATACATATATACAAATAAATAAACTAGTGGTGTGCTTGAGCACAAATGGCGAGCGAGCCTGATGTTAGGTAACATAAAACTAAGTATTGTTACTATGTTTTAGCTTAGTTCATGCAAACACTATAATAGCAGTTATGACCTTTTATTTCAGCAAACAAATACAAAATCACTCTCTTACCTGATTAATGGTAACTTTTGTAGTATCAAACATCTGCCATTCTGATAATCTCAATCACCAGTAACTCTTGAACAAGCTCTCAGCTACGATAAAAAATAAACCAGTGTTATTATTTGTAATTTTAGCCAACAAATATGGAATTACTACTTACCTCATTCTTGAGTATTGATAACTTCTGTAGTATCATTGAAGTTACTTTGGCCATCTGAATTACCTTGAATTCTTGACAACAAGCTCCTCACCTACAAAAACAAAGACAATCAATTTTAGCACACAAATACAAATTACTTTCTTACCTCATTTTCTTGAGCAGTGGTAACTTTTGTAGTACCAAATTTGAGCCAATATGACTATTTGAATTTACCAGTCACTGTTGACAAGCTCTTAGCTACAAAAAAGAAAGGCCCGAGTTAATTTTGCATATTTAGCTTACAAATATGGAATTACGTACTTACCTCAGCTTCCCTCGAGAAGTAGTAGCTTCCTTAGCATTAATACTACCTACCAACGGCTCTTGACAACCAACAACCGGCACTCCGCTATCCCCCATAAAACGGCGAAGTTTTGAAATTAAGTCTGGAAAAGGGTCTTCAATGCCATAGTAACCGGTCGAATCAACTTTTTGTTTCTTGAAAAGCAAGCATTTTCGCAGGAATTTTCTCACACTTTGGAGCTTAAGTAAAGTAAGGCTTGCTTAATGCTGCAGTTTCAGAATAAACTGGGGTCAAGCCTAAAAAGCCGTGTTTTTTGGAGAAAAAAGTTTCCCGCGCGCGCGTTTAAAGGGCATACGTACCATCCCACATACATATATACATATAACATATACCCGATTTTGCATTATCCACCCCTAATACTGTCTCGCTCGCTTCGCTCGCTCGCCAATAAACTGACATCCCGGATTTTCGATTGTGTTACCCCTGTAAGTGTCTCGCTCGCTACGCTCGCTCGCCAATAATGTATGTATACGTACGTCAAAATATTTCGCCCGCGCTTCTAATTACGTAAGTTAGGTAAAGCGTTCACAGTTCCAGTATTTTTCAATTAACTGGTGCGGAGAATCCTTGTTTCAACCAAAAAGTTTATAGCTACTCTCTTCTTGAAACAATTGTGAAGTCTTTGTCAAGCTGCGCTTCTTTGCCACTACTTTCGAAGTTTATTCAGGTTGTTAACTATTTAGGAAATCATCTTTACCTATATTCATATATTTACTCGCTCGCCATGCATTTGCGCTATTCGAGCGCACCACTAGTAGTAATTCATTCAGCGAGCGAGCGAAGCTGACTCTCAGTCGTGTTCAATTGAGATTTCAGGTAGGTATGTATGCGTACGTCAAAAAATTTAGCCCGCGCTTCTAATTACGTAAGTTAGGTAAAGCGTTCACAGTTCCAGTATTTTTCAATTAACGAGCACGGAGAATCCTGCTGCACTGCCTTACGCAACTTTGTTTCAACCAAAAAGTTTATAGCTACTCTCTTCTTGAAACAATTGTTAAGTATTTGTCAAGTTGCGCTTTTTTGCCACTGCTTTCGAAGTTTATTCAGGTAATTCTGTTATTGTTAACTCTTCATGCCTAATCATTGCTATTATTTAGCGATTTCCTTCACAAATCATCTTTACCTATACTCATATATTTACTCGCTCGCCATGCATTTGCGCTATTCGAGCGCACCACTAGTAATTCAGCACGTGAAAAGCTCCTTCACCCCACTCCTTTGAAATGTGCGCTTGTGGTCGCAAGCCACTACACATGGCTGGAACCCGTGCACCCAACATTACCTCTTTGTCTAAGTGTTTCAAAGTTGTTCGCCCTTTCAGTCCCCCCGATGGGGCTTTGTATCGCCCATCCAGTTCTGCTATATCTTCTACTGAAGCTTGTACAACTGTTGCAATGGTTTGTAAGACTCACTTTCCCACCGTTGTGTTCCAAGTTGAATGAAATTGTCTGCTACCTTGAGAACAGTCAAAGGCTTGCTTCAGATCAAAGTTAGTCATAGCCTGTTTCATAGCTAGTTTTACTGAGTGAGTATGTGGTATATGTGTTATGTATCTAACTTATATCTATCTTAGCTAAATAGCTTTGAATGTAGACTTGTGTATTTCAGGCAGAGCAGATGCAGTTGTGGCACGGTTCTTGGTGCATTCTCAAGGTCGGTATAAGGACTCTGTAAGACTGGACAAGATAGGTAAGTCAACCATTGAGAAAAATGTGATAAGCATAGCTATTAGGCTACAGGAAAATTTCCTGTTTCTCATCTAGGAAAATTTTAAAATTAAACGTGCAAAGATGCTACAATTACACAATTCAGCTGTGAAACACAAATAGACGTGAGTCAGAGAGTCTTCTCTTGCTAGTCGGGTGTGCTGTACTGTAATGCAGTAGCTCATCTCTAGCTAGTCTACTGTGTGTGTGACTGTACCAGTTCTACTAGAAAACTCTGTGAGTTCTTCTCTGGCTTTTTTCATCCTTTTCTCCCACACAAATGAGTCAAAAGAAATCAATACAAAAATATTAATATAATTTGTATTGTATTTTTACATTGTGGTTGTGGTGAAATTGTATGAGGGAGATGGATGAGAAAGAGGGAATTTCCCTTTTGTGGCCTTACCGCCCAACAGAATAAGACTTTAAAAAGTTCCATAAATTGTTTTAATTAGACTTTACTTATCTTTTACCCTCCAGTTGGAGGGATAAGATTTGACTACTAAAGCAGCTGTATGCCAATGTTCCAATACATACAGGTAGCAGAAGAGGAAGGTATTGGTATAAAGTCACAGGATCTGATGGTAAAGATAAGATACTCACTCTGGTAAGTCACTAGCTACCCTTCTTCCTCTTCTCCTGATCACTGTGTTCCGTGTAGACTCCAGTGTCTGAGCATTGCCCCCTGAATGTGGAAGAGGAGGTAGTGATGGCTGCACTCAATGCATTGCTTCGCAAGATTCATGTAAGATTGTTTCTGCCTCACTGGTGGGAGGTACTGGCTCATCTGAATCACAACATGCTTCTAAAAACATAATTAAGTAAATACAGCACAGCCTTTAAAAGCTTTAATAAAATGACCAACACTCGAGTTTAGCATCAGTACATAGGTGTTTGAAGGCAGATAGAGAGACGAACTTGTAACTTGCACAATCATTCATGCTGATGGTTAATTCAATATTCAGTCATTCTCGGCTGAAATAACATATTATATTCTAAACTGAATCCGATGTCAGCTCTCTCTCTCTCTCCATTAAAACACATAACATATAGAATGATTCAAAATGACCATAAAACTATAAATAACTAATACTATAAACAACCTTATTAGTTTGTTCATCGTCATAGTTATATGTTAGCCTTATTGTTTATAATAGCTAGACTAACCAGTACTTGATAGAGTGGGAACACTGGCATTTTTCCTCCTCCTCCCTCCCAGATATCGTTCCCTTCCCTGTTCAATGTATATTAATAGCCCTACTCATTCACATGTAGAGGTACACTGGTAAGATAATTGGTTAACCCTTTCGTAAATTGCATGTGTACCACTATAAGTATATAGCCCCGCCCTCTATCACTAATATCTTCCCTCCCACTTTCCAATTAAAACTTGCTCATTGAAACACACCACTAGGAGTTGTGATCCAGGGTCAGTTTAATTACTTGTTAAATTTAAACTAATTCATATCAATATTATACTGTATAAATATATACTGTAGATTTCATTGCTACACAACATTGAAGAAGTTGACATTGACGTGGCAACCAATATGCTGCTAATAGTACAACCGTATATAAAAAATGGCTCTCTCAAAGATTTAATCCATCAGGTGTGTGTGCATTGGGGGTGGAGTTTGTGGTGTTGAGAAAACCATGCGAGATGTTTTTGTTGTGGTTGGTGTGCTCAGACTAGTCCTACCCGCTACTGGAGGGAAAAATATGGGTGTGGTCACTTGGCTAGGGAGCATGGGCCAGAGATGCAGAGGTGTGGCCTTGTCTGGTCACTCTCACCTCTCAGAGACTCTCCATCACCTGTGAGTGAAACATCGACACACAACAAGTAGAAGTTCATGTAGTATGTATGTATACAGATGCACGTGGGGTATGATACACAAGGGTAGCTAAGTGAAGTAAAGAGAGATGGAGTGACCAATTGCAGATAAGGGATAGATAAGAGGATAAATTTCACTAGAAAGTTTGGTTTGTTGCATAAAGGCAGGAATTTTATTTAGTATTAATAGGGAATAATTTTGCCCCCTCCCCCTTAAAATCATGTGACTCTCAATGTGACATTTGCCACAAAATTGTCATCATTTCATGGACATGCCCCCCCCCCCCCCCCCCCCGCCCCCAAATCCCCACTGCTGATGTACATCTGGTTACACACACAAGGGCACTATCTACCTGTGCGGAATTACTGGGGATAGTTTTAAGAGCTTCTAACTTGAATGATGATATATTCACATTAACTCTGGATAGAGTAACATTGCAGAGCTGTGAGTTGTCAAGATTGGGCATGCAGGCTCCTTCATTGTCTCAGTTACTATAGTACTATAGTACTACTCTATGCATAGTTCACATCCGCTCTCCATGTAGTCTGTCAGTTGTAGTTATCTTATGTATTGTATTGTATTAGAATGGACTCCATGGTAAAGGTGGTTGTACTCCACAGAATGATGAAAGCCACCACTCTATATCGACTATTTCCTCCTCTTCCCATGGCAACACTCCTCCCATTGGGGTCGGCCATAGAAACATCTCTCTCAGAGACATCCTCGGTTGGGTAAGATCAACATTGGTATTGATGATCATTACCCACTCCAACAGGACTGTTGATGTCAATAAACGAATGTTCATTTGTGTGTGAATTGTGTTTTACAGTCACGAAATTCAATTCGCAGAGGTGAAAGAAGTGGGTGTGGCCTTTCTTCAGATAAAGTTGCCAATTATGGGAGGCAGATATTACAAGTGAGTCATCTGGAGTTTCTTTTTTTTTCATAGCTACTTAAGGTATGTCAGACACAGAAACCTCACAATACAGTTTGCACAGCTGCATTTCCATAACATGTGACATTACATTGTGTCATTACTGTTATACAAACAACTTCCTTCAGAGCGATGATGACAATGAGAGAAATTTATTTGAAAGGTCTCATCACAGTTTTAACGTCATTAAGTGAACAACTAATACTTTTTTTGCATGTAATATGTGGTAGTTTTTCTTTATGCTGAGAAATTAACCAGTGCTTGAATTGGAGTTTCACTCTGAAACTATAGTGGTGAAAGTTCCTAGCAGTTTAGCTTTTCTTATGAAGACACATTTACCATTTCATTGCACAGCTATATTGATACTTGATTGTCTATAACTAGCTAGTGTCTAATGTATGGTAGTGCTGGGGCTCTGGTGCTCCATTGCGTAGAGTACTTTGTAAAGTTAACTTCTTTTTCAGTCTATCTTCTTTTTTCTTTTTTTTCTTTAGGCCACACCAAATTAATTTGTTGTTGCTCGGGCGAACTAGGCTGAGATGTAGGGTCGGTAGGTAGGGAAAAAAACATGAATATCATTTTTTTAAATCATGAATATCATTAATTAACGTGTCAATATTACTTCATTGGAAGAAATTAGAACCTTGGATAGAGTTTCACTGTTAAAGTCACTGCCAAGACCCTCAAATACAGATTCAAAGCTCTCTGCCCAGTCACATTTCTTGATTGTTCTATCTAAAACAACCTTACTGCCTTTAACAACCAAAATGCTTGGCCAAGCAAAGGCAGATGTAGCCATGTCAATGACCATGTGGCATAGATAAAAGAAATTTTTTAAAAATAGATATCTAATTAAGTGAAATATTTTGAATTTTTTTTTTTTTTTTTTTTGGAAATCAGAAAAAACAGGGTAGGTAGGGCCCGAGCAACAACAAATTAATTTGGTATGGCCTTACTGTCATCGTGATTTTTGTCTACCCCCCCACCCCCCACCCCTCAAGCATTGAACAGAGCCATCTAATAAAACAAAAAACAAAAAAACACATATGTTAATATTGGAAATTTAAGTTTGACTCTCTCACATCCAACCGGCGAGAGGAAAAAAAAACAGCAACAAAGGCCAGTTAGTCCCAAAGAGATGCAGTGACAGTCAAAACTTCTCTTTGGTGAATCTTTATAAAACAGCTGCAGTCACCTGACACATTGTGATACTAACAATTCTCTACTCTTCTGCTGACTGACTCTCTGGCCTGTGGTGTAGGGTCTACTGTACCTCTATGAGTTGGGCTTCCCTTACTCTGGTCAAGTCAAGACGGCCAACATCTTCATGGATGGAGACACATGCAAACTAGCCGGCTATGAGAACACATTGCTAGGATGCAGGAGAAGCTTCCACGACCTGTGTAGTGATGATGTCATCGACACAATCATGTTTGGTGAGCAAATCGATGTACAAAGCAGAGTAGACAGCAGGGAGAGAAAATGGTGCTTAGTGCACATGTGTGAGGGTTAGTCGCTGTTGAAATCCTTTTATTCCATCAACAACATTTTAGATAATATACTTATTATAACACTGTCCTAGATTACAAAGGTCAGTATAATAGGCAGCAGAGTAGGAAGACGTTTCAGTATGAAGGGGGTGAGCTCCTAGGGCACGTATTGTTTAGTGGTTTAAAAGTGTTTAGGTGAGAAATCACGTTAGATTGTGCCCCAAATTATGGGGGCTCCAGGGGTTACTCTGCCACTGATAGGGGGGAAAAAACCGTCTCGCATGCCAAAAAGAACTACTCATTTCTTATGCTACAGCATGTAGTCCATTCCTCAAAACGTTGATTTACCAAAACCTGAGCAATGGAACAACAGGTTTCATCTGCTCATATACAATACTAAGTTTTGTTGCCATTTCTCCTCCAGTGCTATGATAATGACACAATTTGTTGTTTAGGGCATGTGATATTTGAGTTAGCATGTGGATATGAATTAAGTTCCTTGGTACCTGGAGAGGAAGACTGGAATAGAGTGGCTGACTCCGCCCTACTGGACATCCTTCAATTCATCTTCCACACTGACCAAAGTGGCCATTTCACCTCCACAATACAGAAGGTAAGGTGTGGTTGGTTGGGTAAGGTGTGGTTGGTTAGTTTGCATTTGAGGATGTTTGGGAGGAGGCGAATGATACTTATATGTCTAGAGATTTTTGATGCACTAATAATCTTTCTCTCTTCTTAGATCTGTGCCCACTCTTTCTTCCAGTGTGTTCGTCTACTTCCTGGCCACAATATACAGCAATGTACCCCACACCTTACCAAAGAAATTTGTACCTTGCTCACTGAACTAATGGAAAGCTCCACCCACAAGCCATCTGGACATAAGCGCCAGAAAAAAAAGGCGTGTTCAATCCAGTAACTAACTGTTTTGTAGTCAATCAGTCGGTCTGTTCTATGTTCATCGTCAATCTGGTCCGTCTGTCAGCTATTAATTATTTATGCTTTATTATGAAGTGATCATGTAAATTTAAATTCACTGTTTGCAGTTACACTTTGAGGAATTGCTGAGATAGGCACATTAGCTCTCATCTATAGGGTAGACAATCATACACCACTTACCACACCGCAGGAATTTATTTGACTGCATTCATGTAATGATATTCATAGATGCTAATTTAGACTACAACTGTAATAGTACAGCAGATATGTGCATGTTTTTAGGGGTATTGTGACTTTTGTGATAGAAGCATGAAATTTTGCATGCTGATAGCCAACAACCTAAAGATGATTTTAGGCTATAGGGACATCTCTGATTTGACCTTTTTGACCTTTACGTGCTAATTAGTATGCCGTAATTACTACGATTGTAATAATTTTTTTAATTATTAAACTAAATAGTGCCATGTTAGGTATCATATGAAAGCTCATATTAAGAGGAATAATATAAAATTTGAATCAAAGTTATATCTATTTTCAATCAAAAGTTATGGTCGTTTAAGCAACTGCTATACACATACATAGTATTCTGCACAGTAAAACTTGTCATAGCCAACTTGCTTTACGCAAAATGTGACATCACTGACCAGAGTTATAGAAGATATGGGAAATCCTTTCACTGAGGATAGTAATGATCTTTGTGCTCACAGATGTAGCAGAGAGGCAAACACATTACGGGAAATGGAGCAACAGTAACTAAACACTTGGATAGCAGCTGCAATTAACACCTGTATAATACTACTGCCCAGTCTGTCATTTTAAAGACATTGAACAACTTGGCCTAGACCAGTATGAAACCTATGTGGAAGAAAGATTGTTGAAGCAGACGAAGGCAATTGCTGACCTTATTAAACGAAACAATCTTCACCTCTTTAGCCGACCTCCAGTTCATAAGAAGTCCAGCAAGCAACTGCAACTTTTATCCCTGAAGAATAATTGTTCTCTTTTTTCTAGGCTATATATAGCCTCTCAAACACGGAATGGAGATTTGGACGACTTCTTCAGTCACGAAAATCAGGCATGTCCACCGGTATTGGCAAAGAATGGTAGCATACGAGAAGAGTTGCTGCACTGCCTAGAAGAGCTTGCTTCATTAGAAAAATCCTTCAGTGGAAGTTCTTATTCTTGATGGTGCTGCTCAAATCGCTCCAGAAGAGGTAGCCATTGCTCTATGCACTGTACACTTGGAGTATTAGCTAATGCACAAAATACAGGAGTGACTGAATCATATGACTTCCAAGTATTCCATGCAGTCTTTTGGCTTTTTCCTCCAAAGAAAGACCCTGTGTCACATCCTGTCAGTGAATGAAAGAAGGGTAAGGCAATACACTTTTGAGGACCTGAAGGAACCTGAAGTGTCCACAGTTCGGATCAATGCTTTGTTGTATTGCTGTTTCACAGCATCTTCCAGATGGAGTAGTATACGTGTGTCGGCTTCTTCATGTGTACATGGTGCCAAACCTGAAACAACATCCCGATGATTGTTGTAGAGAACTTCAGTTAGGCATGTGGCAATGATAGCCTTGCCGTAACTTGTGATGACAGAAAGGAAAACAACTCTGTTTGTTTTCATTGATTCGTAGAAATGCTCGCCAATTCTGGGAACTATGCTTGATGCTTCCACTCGTCTTCTGATACCTTTCCCTCTCTTGCTGCAAGTATCTCCTTACAAACTTTCTGGCTTGTAGACATCCCATACAACATCCAGTCTCAAAACGTGCATAGTCCTGAAATGTTTTTGTATTCATTGTGGATGCAAGAAAGAATACAAGGGACGCTGCAAATGCCAAAAAGCAGCACTTCAATGCATCGCACTTTGTAATTGTGGAGGACAATGCAGTTACTAACTTTTTCATTTTCAATGTTATCACTAACAAAACCATTATTCTTGATAGTATGCTCCCTCTACAACACATATCAATATGAATTTAGGAAGAAACTATTACCATGTATTCAGCCATCCTAAACAATTAATGCACAATAGCTGCAGGGCTATTTATATTATACCACATTGTAGTAAATGGTATTACTTCAAAAGGTCACATGTAAGCTTTCGTTTGATACTAAACTTGATATGGTTAAATTAAATGATTCAAAAATTACTGTAGACGTATAAAATTTGGCGCATTAATTAGCGCCCAAAGGTCAGAAAAGGTCAAATCATGGATGTCCCTATAGCTTAAAATCGTCTGTAGGGTTTTCCCTATTAGCATGCAAAATTTCATTATATTAAAGTGATCAGATGTTTTCTCTCTCTTTCACAGTTTTTTTTAAGTGTGAAGTGTTAAATCAAAATGCACTTCAAGTGTTCACACTTTGATAATCCCACTACAAGAACGCCCTTTACCAGTGAGCGTTTAAAGAAACCTACCAGCAGATGGTGATACTGGCTTAGATATAACACCCTTTACCAGTGAGCGTTTAAAGAAACATACCAGCAGATGGTGATACGGGCTTAGATATAACACCCTTTACCAGTGAGCGTTTAAAGAAGCATACCAGCAGATGGTGATACGGGCTTAGATATAACACCCTTTACCAGTGAGCGTTTAAAGAAGCATACCAGCAGATGGTGATACGGGCTTAGATATAACACCCTTTACCAGTGAGCGTTTAAAGAAGCATACCAGCAGATGGTGATACTGGCTTGGATGTGGCTAGGGCAAGTTGTTGATAGTTACAGGATCACTCAGTACCATGAATCAAGTGAAACCTCTTTAAGGGTGCCCGCACAACGCCTACGCAATTTTTTGTTGATGGTTGCTATGCACGATTACTACTATTTGTATACTTACAGGGGCTTCTCCACTACAACACAAGGACAAAGTACCTGCCGAAGGAGCCGCTCACTAATTTTAGAGCGAATCTGGAAGAAATATCGGGGCCTGGTTATAAAACTTTGGGACACTTTTTTGGAGCGGTGCGGTAAGTTGGAGCTCCGCAATTTGGTGCACTACTAGCCGAGCCGATACTCTACTGCAAGACAGAGAGTTCTTATCCATTTCAATATTACTTCATGATATATTCGCAATTTTTTCTATTTATAAGATATTGAAAAATTCTCGCTGTAGTGCAGTTCATTTTTTTTTGGCTTACCCATGTATAAAATTTTTGTGTCGTTCTCATTATTAGATTCCAAGAAAAACTGACCCAAAATTTGGAACTTTAATTCCACTCGCAATTCTTAAGAAATAGCCCCACCCCCATATCTCGTACTATGAGTATGCGAGCAATTTTTTTTTCAATTAGTTTGCATTGTTTCTAAAAAGTGCCCGCCTATATCAAGAGTAAACAAACATCAATACAACAATAACAAGAGAGAGTCTGAAGAGAGAGCAGTTTATTGGAGATAGCCAAAGGTGAAGGTATTACATTTGCCAGCTTGGGAAGTCTTCGCTCCGCAGAAATCGAGCCTGGTGGATCCATCCACTTGAGTTCAGGTGCGCGTAGTCCGGAGAATGGCTACTGGTGGAGAGGCAGCCTGGTGCACCTTGCTGCGCGAGCTCAGACGACGTATGGAGAGTTGCTGTAAACGAATATGAGACAACAAGAAGCTAAACTAAAACACCACAACTTCGCAAAGTATACTTCTGCTACTACTGCGCGATTGTTTCTGCTCGCGTATTATCGAATGGTGGGGTATTGGCGGGGAATAAATTAATGTCCGGATCTACAGGCGGTGCGCGTTGCTATGTGCGGGCACCCTTAATGATAATGCTAAGCCTGGAAGGTCTATTCTCAGGCATGCACTACACCAAGCGCTCCAGTGTATCAAGAAACACACTGTTGGGTGTAATATAATGTTAACAGTGTGCTGGTGTGTGCACATAGTGGTTTATGACTACTGTATTATATTAGCATAGAGTGTTGATTATGCATAAAAATTAGGAGTGACTGAAAGATGGCCATAATCGGTTCACTACCAACTTCTGTGCCTTCACTCCTACTGCACTGAGAATATGTGATGTTAAACAATAAAATATTACAGATACTACTAGCTGTGAAATCATGACACAACCACCCTCAGCAATGGCTGTCTTCTATGAAATGAATATTAGATGAAGATGAATTAAATTACCTTAAAAATATGGTCTGCTTAATTTTTAAAGTTAAGTTATTCATTTGATATCATACATGAGTCAGTTGCCTCAGTATGTCAGGTAACAGGAGACATCCAATAAATTATATATTTCAGAACTTGTCAGCATTTTAAGTATCACTGGACTTGTTGACAAGATTCACTCACGAATCACTTATGCTAGCATGCCACACTCAGTTCATACAGATTCCTTTCATGGCTCAGAAGTAAAATTCCACTCAGGGTAGTCTGGCATAGCCAGACCCTTTACCTACCGCATCGCAAGGAAAGGGTCAGGTCAAATGTAATACACGACTTGTTCAGGTTCCCCACGTTAAGTGGGGGAAACCGCACTAGAATTGTATAGTGGTTGTGGAGAATACGCTGAGTCAGCTGAACAAGTGGCCCTATTGCAGTTGACCAGACCCTTTCCACATGATGTAGTATGTAAAGGGTCAGCCAGACTAGCCTCAGGGTTGGTGATTCTACAAGCCTAGTCTTAGGCTTTATACTAGTGGTGCGCTCGAATAGCGCAAATGCATGGCGAGCGAGCAGACTCTTTTTATAGAAAAATAGGACAGAAATTACATCTAACTGTAGTGCACAGTGTAACCCTTTCCATTCTCAGTTAGCATCAGAGAATCTAAAGTCTGATCCCAGACTACGGAAGTGGACTCATGCATTGTAGCACTCTTCTCTGGTTTAGCAGCTAGTCTACCAACCTTCATGCGCAGCTTGACAAAGACTTCACAATTGTTTCAAGAAGAGAGTAGCTATAAACTTTTTGGTTGAAACAAAGTTGCGTAAGGCAGTGCAGCAGGATTCTCCGCGCTCGTTAATTGAAAAATACTGGAACTGTGAACGCTTTACCTAACTTACGTAATTAGAAGCGCGGGTGAAAATTGTTGACGTACGCATACATACCTATATATATATATATCTGAAATCTCAATTGAACACAACTGAGAGTCAGCTTCGCTCGCTGAATTATTAGTATATATTACTGCTAACTATTATTATTAATACAATTATTATTACTGTTGTTGTTATCGTTGTTATTAGTCCAAGGTGTATAATTTATTATTATATAACTTGTAAACTGACCTGAAGTGGCTGGACACCCAATTCCTGTAGGCGAGCCAATGCTTTCTCTCTCCTCTGCTGCGATTCTGGAGAAAGGGCCCTGTTCCACTTGGGTGCTTTTAGGATGTTGAGTAGATATGGTGGTGATTAAGCTCAGGCTGCTGCTGGTAACAGATATAAGGTCTGAGCTAGAGCTGGTGATGTCAGTGCTGGTTAGATCTGCTGTCGTGGGCAAGTTTCTGAAACACGAACAAAGGCACAATATAATGTTGGTGTTCAAATAAGATTAAGTAACTAGTGATGTGCTTGAGCACAAATGGCGAGCGAGCCTAAAGACTATACTATTGATTTTGACTTCTAACACTGAAGCTACTGAAAATAAGGTCTAGTTTTTTAATTTAGCATACAGGGTAAAGGGATTTCAGTGCCATAGTAACAACTCTCTGCAACTGCTTGAATTGAAGGAAAAAACAACAACAACAAAACAATACACGTTATTTAAAAGTTTTCTTTGTGATATTCTTTAGCTAAGTAGTGGTTGTAACACGCAATGCTTTGACACAGCTGGACATGCACCTACACAGACTTACCTTCGCAGTAGTCTAGTGGACAATGTATTTTCAGGTAAATACTGTGCGCACGGCTTATAACCATGACAAAGAGCGCATTGACTTACCACCGTCACTAACTCGAATAGAAATGAAAGTCCCTTAAGTTGTCAAGTTTGAACTGCACCTGCAAAAGAATTCAAAACGGTAAGCAATTCAATTTCTAGGGTGATACGGGTACTGATCGATAAATCAGAGGATTCTGTTTAGTGCAATTTGGGACGGGGTCGACAACCGAACTAACACAAAAACGCGAGGGTCAAAGTACAAAAATGCCTTACGTACGTCCATACATATATACAAATAAACAAATAAACTGACATCCCCGATTTTCGATTGTGTTACCCCTGTAAGTGTCTCGCTCGCTACGCTCGCTCGCCAAATAATATTGTTAGCTGTCTCTAGTGCATTAACTGGCAAAATTATTCAATTCCATTTTAATTATCTTTGATTTAATTATTTATTGAAAGTCTTACCTCAGCTGACATAGCCACTATTGACGATTCATCAATTATATCATCAATTATATCGGGCACAGTCTCATTAGCAGCCATTTCTTCATTGAAATCGACCTCAAAGTGAGCAACTCCTGCCACAGAGCATCCATACTCGTACCCAATCTTGAGATTGGTCTCCGTACCTGCTGCTGCTATTGTCCAGTCTGGATAGCTGGAGGTGATCCCTCGCCCAATGTAGTGCTCGCAAACCTGTAGTAACAAATTAAAAAATATATATAGTATGACAGACCAGGCCATAGCCAATGAGATAAATAGAATAAGTGGTAATTTGGTGATCCACTGCAAGACTGTGACTACTGAGGACGGTACGCAACTCCCTCATGATGTAAGGCTTGTTGTCCAAGTAGTCCCTGATGAACCACAATGTGAGATGACGTCGGCAAGGGATGTAATGGGAAGGTAGTGGAGGGAAAACATCACCAGAAGCCACATTGACTCTTCCAATACCACTCATGGCCGCAACCTAAAGTAATACATTTATGAGAGAGCTTACTAGAGTACTGAGGGAAGAAACCACATAATTATTATCATAGTATTATTGACTGTTATTGTTATTATTATCATCATTATCATTTACTATTATTATTATTATTATTATTATTATTACAATTTTACTGAGAGAGCTTACTGAAGTATTGAGAAAAGAAAACTTCTTATGCATTATAATAACATTACCTTATCCCAGAGGGTCCCACTGTCAGGCCTGATCTCAGCATACGGATCAAGGACAAGTCGGTTCCATTGCCCTTTGTTGAAATGCACGTTTGCTGGAGCTGAACTAACATTGGTAGAGTGCTGACATATTTCGGATCGTGCGTCAACCAATGCTTCTTGCACTTTCCACAGCGCATGTCTATGCCAACGAGAGACTTAGGCCAAAGTACGGCATAAATGAGCTTGCGTCTCCCCACTGAATTTGCTGATATCATCATCGAATTACAATGAGGACAGCGGCCGCTCATAGGGCAGTACACTATCAGGTCCAACTTGCCTGGAGACTTCTTGAGACCAATTCCAATGGCCCTCAGTTCAGCAATAGTAGGTGACTGGAAGTCGCTTTTGTCGAATTTGGGAGGTACTGGTCCAGTTGCAGTCTTGGGTTAGTCTGATAGTGTGCTTGTGCTGGTGGATGGCTGAACACTGGCAGCAGAAACTGCACCAACACTTGACGCTGAAAGCATTAAGTAATAGTATAATAATAATAAATATAACAACAATAATAATAGTAATAATAATAATAATAATATGCAGTATCTAAAGAAATAAGCATCAGGAAATTGTCATGGTCATCACATTGTTGTTGTCAATTTGGTGGTTTGCCTATGATTAGTGAAATGGGCAGATCCTGGGTTTGTAATTGCACAAATGCCTGATGATGGTGTTGACCACACCACCAGTTGCCACGCTTGTGTTGAACTGAAAAAAACAAAAACATTATAAAACTAAAACTAAATTAAATTAGGCTAGCTGACGTTGCTGCATACGGTTTGAGGAGACTACAATGAGCCTCTTTAAATATTTATTACTGCTCATTGCTTCTCGACCATCGTATTTAGTCTCTTTGGTAGAGAGTGCATCACCATTTCTATTGTGCAATAAGTGATTAGGGAGCCTGCAAGGGGTACTTGGTTCTGATTGGGAATAATTATTATTAAATACTGGGTTGTCACTTGCTATTCTATGCATGCCTCCTTTACCCATATATCAGCATTAAAATTTGTTATAGCCTTTGGTTAAGGGTTACAACTTTGGCAGTACTACACTTAATCAGGTTGACTGAAGTCTGACCACTACAGTAGGGTCAAAATGAGTGATTCCGTGACCAACCTCTGGCTACCACAGTTTGATGGTGGATTATGGTACTTTAGGGTATTTATTACAAAATAAGCTCCCCCGCCTCTCTGAGAAGTTTGGGCAACTCTCGGTAGAGTGTGAAATCTAAAATGGCCACTGGCGGCCATATTAAAAAAATGAAAGGGTTTAAAAACCTCACCAATATCTCTTTTTTGACTAATTTGAGGGCAAGGAATCCATTTCTGAGGTTATTTTTGTGATCAGATGTCTCCTTGACAAGATAATGAACAAATAACAAAATTACAATTATATGCAGGTACATAATAAGGAAATACTATAATTTAGTCAGTCAGATTCATCCAAAGAATCTAGAGCTTCATAATCAGACTCAGCTTCTGAATCAGAATCAGAGTCAGAGTTAGAATCAAAGTCAGCCTGTGAAAGTGAAGGGACTGGAATTGAAAGAGGAAGGGCGGGTTGTGTGTGGAGCACTGGTTTACAGTGGCCATTGACGAGTTCCCAGCCATGTCCGATAGGGGAGGGATGTCTTTTCATATCAGGGTGACGCTGTACGTAGGCCAAGTAGTTGGCACGCTTGATGTGCTGAGTTAGACTATCGTCATCGGGAGGCAGGCGCATCAGAGATTTTTTCTTCTTCCCTTTCCACTTGGCTGCACGAGCCAGATCCAAGGATGAACTCTGTGCATCACCATACACGTAGCGGCATAGGACTTGAGGTCTTCCAAGACATCTTCATTCAATGGAAGACTTTCCCCACACTTCAAGAGGAGACTGCGGGCTTCAAGATTCTTTACCATTTTCTCATAGAGAAGTGTTTTGCCATGACCATAGAAGCAGCTGTTGGCATCACAGCCAGTCATTACGTGAAATGATATAAGGCATTTGGCAATGTCCCCATCAGTGCACATGCCTCTGCAGAAAAGAAACTGCCTCTTTTTCTTAACACAAATAATGCCAGGGATATCACATGAAATAGAAGCTGCCTGGATGTACACATCTTGTCCTCTGCATCAATGACAACAGGGTTGCTGCCAGATGACCTCAAGGCTGCATAGAAGGACAGCATGATGGTATCAGCTTCACATTGATTGAAGCTTAGGTCACCTCTGTTACTGCCAGATGAAAGGCTCACACACTCCTCACCAACTGAATATATCAGCTCTTGAGTAATGGACTGGGAAATTTCTGAGAGTTGAATTTTGATCTGTGCTTGGAGACGCTTCTTAGCCAGCACTGCACAGAATGGTCTTAAACACACGGGGTGAGGGAATGTATGAACCACTACCGCTGGTGTCATACACGACCTCACTCTGATTTTTCTGAGGAGAAACATAAAAGCCGATGCCAGCACCAAACTCTTGCATTGACATCTCCTTCACATAGCTTGACTTGACCCCCAATATAGGTAAACCATATGCGCCAACAATGCTTTTATAGTCACGTAGTAGACCTTGAATTGTCCTGATCTCATGGTCATCAAATATGACCTGACGAGCATGGTCTAAGAACATGGTCTGTGCCTCACGAAGAGTCACTTCATGCAGGAGAGGGAGCTTTTGTTCAACTGACATTTTTTGATAGGCACCTACGTATTTAAGCCAGCATTTTTGGTGGTACCTTATCTCACTTGCAAATGGGTCAGTGATTGAATTTATAAGGCAGTTAATTCGGTCCCTCATGGAATCATCTTGCAATACTATGGTGTGACTTCTAACGGCATTCCATGATGCTGTGTAAGAAAGGAGAAGCCATTTGCCAGTTCGTTCAGGGTGTTTGGTATCTTCAGGTTTCATGCACCACACACAAAGATGTTTGTCATGCACAGTACCTGTGCTTGATCGAAGACGCTTTGGTGCAGACAAGGACAACTCTTGATCGTGTTCACAGGTGGAATCATAGGTTTGATTATCATGAGATGCTGATTCTCTCTCCTGCTTTCGCTGCCTCATCGTGGATCTATTCAGCTTCTGCGAACTTGCTATATCAATTCGACACTTATTGTGTACATATTTGCCACAGGGACCCAGATCCCAATCCACAGTATCATACACATTCTCAAACTTATCACAGCCCTTCCAGTTTAAAGATTTAGATTTGAGTTTTCCCCATACTTCTTTAGTAATGTGGTCACATGAATCTGATGCCTCACATGATTTCCAACATTGAAGAAGGCATTCAAACTGTGTAGAAGACATTTGATTGATGAGGATGTGCACCCTGTGTGACTTGTTCACCCTGGCACAGAAATCTTAGGTATCTGAAAGAAAATTATCTAGTTAGCTTATTAGAAAACTGTACAAGAATAGAGCAACTAACCAGGACAGAGATTTGAAGAGCCAGAGGCCAACCGAGAGCTGTCACTTAGGTGTGCACAGATGGACAAACAGCAGCAGCGTGCAGGATCTTGCAAGAATTACTTAATTAGTACAGAAGTACATTTTTATCACTAGGAGTGATAATTTGGAAGAATCTGACTGACTAAGTTATAGTATTTCCTTATTATGTACCTGCATATAATTGTAATTCTTTGTGATTTGTTCATTATCTTGTCAAGGAGACATCTGATCACAAAAATAACCTCAGAAATGGATTCCTTGCCCTCAAATTAGTCAAAAAAGAGATATTGGTGAGGTTTTTAAACCCTTTGATTTTTTAATATGGCCGCCAGTGGCCATTTTAGATTTCACGCTCTACCGAGAGTTGCCCAAACTTCTCAGAGAGGCGGGGGAGCTTATTTTGTAATAAATACCCTAAAGTACCATAATCCACCATCAAACTTTGGTAGCCGGAGGTTGGTCACGGAATCACTCATTTTGACCCTACTACTATAGTGTACATGCAGACGGACATGTGTCATCCTATTAAATAATGTATAATAATATAGTCATACCACAATTAACTCGTGAATAAATGAACTGTACCTGTTGGAGTTGAGCACTCCATTTGTGAACGAGTTACTGACGAAGGCATCAGTACGGTGGTTGCAGGAGTGGAACCTGAAACAACATGGGAAGGAAGACTTAATACCTTTACTGAATGGAGATTTAACCGCGAGACAAGGCAGTTGCAAAATCATGTACATGATTCAAAAACGATATTTACCTGCTTGAGAACGACATTGAAGTGGTTCTGAAGTTGCTGGCTCAGAAGAGAGCAAAGTAATATGAGCAGATGAACCTACGCAAGAAAAAAATAAGAAAAAAAAGAATATGATATTAAAATCAATACAACAGACAACTTAATACAAATACATTAATGATCTAAATACCATTAGTCCACGTTAACAGATCCATTATAAACGTATACACATTAATATTAACCTATCCCTGACTCTGGCCAAAATTGTAATGGTAATAGTTACAATCATAATTAACACTGCCAGCGTTAACTTTATAGGAAGTGAAGACATTGAACAGTCTGATGATCAAATGTGCTGATCTGCAATTATTGAAGATTTGTTCTTTAATGTACACTATTGTAAATAATACCCTATATGCACAATATGTAGAAGTCTGTCCACTATGTCACTCGTATATACAACTGAGACTGACTTGTTGAAGGAATTCATACAACGTGCACCACACCACCTCAGTTCTACTTAACTACTAGGTGATATGTAGAATTTTCGCGTTATTGACCTGTGCAGTGAACTAGTCTAGCCGACTGTGCATTTACTCAATTGATACCGCATCATTTACGAGTATGCTAAGCAAACTATTTTCTCAAATGAGGCAAAGTGTTGTTTTAGAAACCAAACCCCCTTAGTTTTGGGTTATTTTACTTTTGGTAAGAATAACTAAAACTAAGCTGTAGAGAACATGAAAAAACTAAAACTAAATATATTAGAAGACCGTAAATTCGATAATAACTAAAACTACCAGTAGAGTGGATGACAAAAACTAAAACTAAGCAATTTTATTGTAAGCAATTCACCTTGAATTATGCCATTATTAGATTAACATATAAAACTAAAAACTAACTAAATTTTCAGGGAGAATTTGGGGGAAAAACTAAAACTTAGTTCAAGATATTTTGTTAGTATGAAAACTGAAAGTCTGGAATCTCTAAACCAAAACAACACTGGAGACAATCCAGTACACAAGTGTACATCAAACACAAATAATACACACCAGCTAGGGAAGATGAAAGTTCATCTGATGGTGCTGGTCCAGGAAAGACCTGTGAAGCACTAGCAGAAGATGAACCTGTGCAAAATGGTTTCATGCTGGCATATTATGAATGTAATTCATTCATTTGCTTATTTATTTATTCATTCATTCACTGATTAGTTTATGCATTTTACATTATATGTAATAATGTATTTATGCCCAGGGTTTCATACAGGATTCTTTTCTGGGGGGGGGGGGGGGGTTAGGAAGGAGGGGGGGCCCCCCCACACGTTTGTTTGGCCACACCCATTTTCGCTGAAATCACACCCACTTGATTAAAAAGTGTCTCAAGTCTAGAATTAGTGACATCAATCTTGGAAGACTAATGCGGTTTGCAATTGAAGGACCTCAATTAACTGAAGTGCACTTTCACTAAAATATTAGATATAATTATACAAACAACAAAATCACAGAATACCATTATAAATCATAACCACAGAATACCATTGAGTAGTAAACATTATTAATTTATTTCATGAAATTCTGGGGAGGGGGGGGGGGGGATCACAGGGCGCCCCTGCCTCTGTATGAAACCCTGTGCTTTTATTCATTGTATATATTAAAAGTGTTTATGTATTCTTAACAGGCTCTAGTCAGAGTATGGTGGTTGTGACGGACACATACAACTTCAGGTAATATTAGTTTGGGAGAGTTAGGAGGTGGAGCCTACTCTAAGGCGAGGAATTGGTAAACACAGCATATTCTCTGTCAGAATGCTGCTGGTGACATTTCAACCTTTGGAGCTGATCCTGACACAGCGTTAAGCTGGAGGTGCTTGGCTCATGAAGTAGGAACCCCCCTCCTTGAAGCTATAATTAAAACCTACTAAATTGGGAAGTGGGTGGGTGGGTTAGATAAGATCAACAGACACTTTTCTGTGAAAGCTACAGAAGCTACAGGTTGCATGTGGTGGTACTAGCTTGTATGTTTGTGTGTGGTATACCCACCCATGTGTGTGTGTGTGTGTGTGTGCATATGACTACCATGCAGGTACCCTAGACAGGGATTCTAATGCTACTGCACCAACTCTGCTGGCCGTTAACCTCAGCTATCTGACCGTTAACTCCATATTTATACTTTACTTCAATTAATTCATATTTTAAGCGTTCATTTATTAATGCATTGTATTTGATTATTCTTTCTTGTAATTATTTATTATTATTTTTAATTAACAGAATGGATATTATGCTTTTATTTAGGTACATGCAATGGATATTTGTAAGTGTGCATTAATAGAATTTTTTATTTCTTTATCATTTAGTAATAAATGACTTCTTTACATGTATAATCATTAGTTTTGGCAATTGAGATTTTGGTATATATGGCAAAGTTCAAAGAGGTCAATGCGTGCCCACTCCGGAGGCTACTTAAAAACGTAAACATTAGCACAGGCACAAGAAGTTCGAAAGAAAAGACTTTGAAATAATGCAGGTAAAAAAAAACAGAAAAGAGCTATGGAGACAGAATGGGAGAGATGTTCACAGTTAGGTCTTCCAAAGTTAGTCAAGTTCATTAATTTTTTTAGCGGCGGTGGTAGCTAAGTTATCTTCGTCGATGCACTGCTCATCATAGCTATGCACCTTACATTACAGATTTGTTCTTATTTGCAAATCCAATGTCCAATAGTGAAGTCACTAAGAGAATACAATGTAATGCTATATCTACTAGATCTCTGGTACAATAGAGCATTTAGAACAGAACGTACTTTGGAAAGGCGACAAGCATAAAACGAAAACCGTTAGTTTATCAATCCTTACCCGTATCATCCTTGGAAATTGGATTGCTTCTTGAAAATCCTTTGTCCAATAGTCAAGTCATGAAGAGAATACAACACAGGTCTTGTGCTGGTATATCCAGTGAACAAGTATGTATGAAAGTGTTGTGTGCTGCTAACACACAACACTTTAGCAATAAACTAAACAAAAAAAAATTAACAAAAAAATTAGCTGCTAGCATTCATATTTAAATTTCAGTCAGATAAGCTCGTTCACCATCTGTGCATCACTAGTTATTTATCATTTCTTTTATGAATATTCTATTTGTATTTCAAATTTTTTATTTTATGAATATTAAACATGTCCCTATCTAGTAAGAAAAATGAGCACCCAAGGTTCCAAATAGATGCCTTGACACCCAGGATGAATAATTATACATCCAACTTCATCTGCTGATACTGTATCTGACGTCTGAAAAATCTCTGCACAGCAAGTACATTCTGTTGCAGTGAGTATTACTACACAATTGCTAAGTGAACACCTCAAAAAGGACGGACTAGTAGTTAGAGTCCAATCAGAAATTATTTTGTGGTAGCCTTCTGTTTGGGCCCTGTGTGAACTGTTGTGAACACACCATACACCACACTCCATTTGCACCTATGTACAGTCATATGTCTTTCTCACTCCCCCCCCCCCCCCCCAAGACCTCGTGCTCACCTTCGTGGCATTATCTGGTTGGTCGATATGAATTCCTCCCCTCACATTTACCGTGCTTCTATAAATGTTTCACTCACACACACTTCTATTAGGTTCAGCTTTTCCCCCCATTATCTGTGTACACTGTCAACCTCAGTCTTCTTCTGCTAAAGTGCTTTATTTAGGATTCAGGAAGGTGTTTGGGGGGGGGGGGGGGGGGGGGGGGTGATGGATTACCATGTCAAAGATTCTTGTTCCAGCTGCTGTATGTGGGCGAGTGATATTTCCTTGTATCAGTCAGGCGTAACTCTGACTGTTAGTCACACCCTCGGAAATTAAATTTAAGGAAGTAAAGATGCTGCAAAGAATGGTACCATGTGAAGCAACCACTCACTTTTAAGTTATATGGTTTTGGGCCATGTTTATACATGATATAAGAGTACTCATGATATTTGCAGAAATTTATTTTCCACCAGTTACCCTTTAATTTGTTTATCAATACTATTAGTATTTCCGCGGGGTGGGAGTTCTAATTTGGACAAGTGGGTAGGTGTGTCCACTAGAGAGGGTACATACACTAACCAATTGAAGTGGATATAGAAATCTGAAGTGGAGGGACGTGGCAACAAACGATCTGAAGTGGAGGGGCGTGGCAACAAACGGGTGAGGTGGGGCACGTTAGTGATTCAGCTTAGGGTAGATTGTATTTCACAGCTGTTCGCTTGGTCTTGTCTAGTTATATTCAAGGTTGTTATGGAGGCCACAATTATCACTACTTTACCAGGATTGCTAGTGACCTATCAATATATTCAGATGGCAGAGGCATGACTAGAGATTCTGTGGATGCATTTATTGTTTCTTTGGAATTTTGTTATAGAGAAATAGTGATTCTGGATTCATTGAATGTGTTGAGTGCTGTGCAAAGAAGATGCCTTGAATATACAAGAGATGCTTTGGTTTCCATAAGGTCATTACTTGATGAAGTAAGTACCATCAGTACAACTTACACCATACCTAGTGAGGGACCTGGACGACCAACTTTATTTATATCTCAAGAACAGCTAACATTTCTGGTTGAAAGTAACTTCACTGTACCAAAAATTGCAAATATACTTGGAGTGTCTATACGAACAATTCGAAGAAGAATGACAGAGTATGGTCTTAGCATCAGACTGCAGTATAGCACAATATGTGATCAAGAGCTAGATAGTGTTGTGGCTAGCATTCAAGAGCGATTTCCAATGTGTGGTAACAGGCAAATGCAGGGTCATTTACTTTCAAGAGGTTATCGAGTGCAACAAGTTCGGATTAGAGAATCTCAGAGAAGAATTGACCCAGAAGGAAGTATGATAAGGAGACTTCATGTTCTGAATAGACGTAGATATTCTGTTCCTGCACCTCTTTCCTTGTACCATATAGATGGAAAACATTTATCTATAGGATTCAGTTATCCGAACATTTCAATTATCCGAACAAACCTCGGTCCCAGTGTGTTCGAATAAGGGACATTCTAATGTATTTGAAAACGGTGCAGTCCTTCCAGCTTAGAGAGAGGAAAATCAGAATTTGGGACACTGTTGCTTATTATCCATCCTTAGAACTAGCTATGAGTGATGAAGCTCTGAAATTCAAGTCGTACTGATAATAGAGTAATCTGAGGCTTTACTATGCAAAAATTAATAGGATTTTTTAGGAAGCATGAAATATTATTTCATAAAAGTTTGGCGTCTCTACTTTAAATTTCGAGTGAAGTATGTTCATTTATTCATATCATTACAATTTCAATTACATATATAGCCACAAAAATAACCATAATAAACATGAAATGGTTTGCATTCATGTGTACTAGAGTAAATAATATGGCAGATATTTCTGAAAACTTATTTTTTCCACTTTCTAAGCTGAGAGCACTGTAATATAGTGTTCAATGGCACAATGCATTGGTGGTTGAGCGAAACAAATTTAACGAAATGCTAAGAATACACTTATCTGTTCATATATTAGCTAGGTGGCTTGCTATGGTTTGTTGTGTTTTTTGTGTACTTATTGTATGGCATTCCATGGGGTTTCATAGACTCACTATCAGAAGTTACCTTAACCCTAACCGTTTGTAATTAATTAGAATGAGATAGCATGCAAGAATGGTGCAAGTTTTTGTACAAGTTTTTTTTTTTTACATAGATGTGTACTGTAAGTGTGAGTATTTCATAGCTAACAAAAAAAGTTTACTGTTTGATTTTGACAAACTCAAGTAGCTACACTGAAAGTTTAGTTTTAAATTTTAGATCATTTACTGCTTACTTATCTGAATCCTAAAACAGATATTTTAATGAGCCAGGTTGAAATTGATTTAAGTACGATGTGACCAACCCATTATGGGGGTTACCATTTTTGACACGTTTAAGCTGTTTGTTTTCTTGCAAGTGTCAAAAAATACTGCACTACTGCCTACAAAAATTCTAGCTGTGATTATTTAAAGTAAAACATTAGCTACATTGTTGGCATTGTACATAGCTGTATTCGCTCTTACATGCAGGAACAAGGTGATTTTAATTTTCATGGCATAGACTGGAATGGGCCTATTTCTGAAGAGAATGACAATGCTGTAGATGTCCCTGAAATTGAAATTCCTTTGCTTGAAAAAGAATTGGATGAACTTCAATCAATATTTTCTCCTAACACACCTAGTGATAACTTCAGAATAAACATTTTTAGAACATGTTAATAATGTCATCAGATCATAATAGTATTATATTGATGAATAAGTACTGTACTAGCTAAAGCAACAAAAAAGAAATGAAATAGTTATGCTCAGAACAGTCCAAACCCTCCATGCATGGTAGAGGCAACATCTAAATGACGCTTAAACGTATCAAAATCTTGATGTATTGTTGGAAGAGTAAGCTCAACAGCACAAGTGGAGGAAGTGGGATATGGGTTCTTGTGGTTAAATGAAAGAACAACACTTGAGTAACCAAGTGGTGGCAGTCTTTCTGCACCAGTAAAAAATGAAACAATCATATCCAAAGACACTTTGGTTTCTGAAGTAGCCCCTGCAAAATGAATTAATTGGTTACCACAGCTTATCCTGAAACCAAAAGGAGAAATATACCTTGGCAAAAGTTATCTTCTTCCCAATCACTCTCTACTTCAAGTGTACGTGCACACACTATAATAGAAATATTAAAATTCTTAAATTTATTACAACACAGACTGGTCGAGCTAACCTCCTTCAACATCTTCCATGTAGTCATAGTAAACAATTTCCGAACATAATCTAAAATTATTATAGCGCAGTAATGCTCATAACAATAGCTATTACGTGCATTGTGTACCAGATGTTAGCTGCATCTTGCTTGCTGAACAATAAAATGATTGGAGGAGAGAAGAATGTTCTTTTATAGCTCGTACAACACCCAAACTTGATAAACCATCCTTAAACTGATCAAGTTCAGCCAGTGTGTTTAAAACAACCATTTGCAAGCATACAGATTGCACAATAGTGACTTTATCTGCTAGTCCGCATTTATTATTATAGTTAAATAATAGTAATAGTAATAATAATAATAGTAATAGTAATAATAATAATAATAATAATAACAACAATAACAACAGCAGCAGCAACAAAAACAACTACAACAGCAGCAGCAGCAACAACAGCAGCAGCAGCAACAACAACAACAACACAACAACAACAACAACAACAATAACAACAATAATAATAATAATAATAGTAATAATAATAATAATGATGATAATGATGATGATGATGCTAGAATTCTTTATCATATTAGCTACCTGCTGCAACTTCTCACGAATGGCTGTGTCTGACACTTCTTCAATGCCTGGTATCAAATCAATGGTTTTTGTACCACTCATAGAGCTTTTTTTCACTCGCTGTGCGCTGACGTAAGCATAGTGGGGCACGGTTAAGGTCATATGACCTAAATTGCTTCCGGTTTAGGCTAAGTGCATTCCTTTTATACCGCATTTGCAGTCGCGCCAACTAAACTTGGACACACAATTGTTGTTTCAAGATAATGACATCCTGTATTGTATTGATAAGCTTGCTTGCTCAACCCACTGCAGTGCATGCACTGTGAGTATAATATTAGTATTGTTCTCACACTTAATTCAGTGAGCGAGTGAAGCTGACTCTCAGTCGTGTTCAATTGATATTTCATAATTTTGGCTAGTTTCATATTTTAATTACGTAAGTTAGGTAAAGCGTCCACAGATGAACGTTCGTAAACTAGCTGCTATACCAGAGGAGAGTGCTATCATGCATTTTGGGGTCCACTTCCGTCCCATGGCCTAAAATTCTCTGATGATAACTTAGAATGCAAATAGTTACACTGTGCACTATAGTAGATGCAATTTCTGTCGTATTTTTCTGTAAAAAGAGTCTGTTCGCTTGCCATTTGCGCTATTCAAGCGCACCATTAGTTGCTTAATATAATGGGTATATGTGTTGTTTTTTGTGTGTGTGTCTGTTTGCAGAACTCAGAGTACTTCAAGTTGGGAGTATTGAGTGCTGCTATGGCATTAGTGCATGGAGTGGGTGGATTTAATCTGTTTTGCTCAACAATCTATAGATTTAGCCCCATATGAAGGCCTTTCTTATGAAACACAATAGCTATGTCACAAAACTAAAATTAGGCTGGCAGTTTTTTGTTTTTTTTACGAAACAGAAGCTAAGAAAGATAGCAGTATCATGTCTTTGTTTATGGGCGCCTCAAAAATTTTGCACATATATGTAGCTGATTCCATTCGGAAGTTACTTAAGGTTTAAATTATTATTATTCAATACACACACACTTTAGGTATAAATTTTGTAGCCTAAGATATCAGTACCTACATATTCTAGTGAGCTGTTTAGAATATTATTCCGTGCTATGGAATGCTAGTCTCGCGAGCCAGACCCTTTACCTAACCGCTACACGGGGAAGGGTCTGGTGTCCATTGTATACCAATCTCGTTTTGCTGGAATTTATTAGTGGTTTGCGGTAAATATCAAATATGTCATTAAAGCTGCTGCAAGTCGTGCGCATAAATCATTCCTTCAATGATGGCTGCAATAGCAAGGTTGCAACAGTGTTATTCTTGTTGGAAAGATGCTTCTACCCGTGCAGAGATAAAACAAAGGCGAATGCTGTGCAGTAAGACTATGGAATTAGTGACTTTTGTCAGGAAGCTGCAAGGGGATCTTGAAGTGTATACAGCTGCTATTAGCAATTGGTTTATCTGCAGACCCTGTGTGATGGAGAGGTATCAGAATCTTGCAAAGAATGATTCAAAGATGGTCGTGCTGTCATGCTCATGGGTGCAGCTTGGCGTACTGAATCGCTTGCGGTCCGACTGGCTTAAAATTATCACACGGGGAAGTTGTACAACGCCCACTTACAACCGCATAATGTTCACACAGAGAGAAACAGATATCATGGGCATCTGCATTTGAACTCAAACTAATTTTTTTCTCTCCCAATCCCGCTATCTGTAATTCTGCTCGTTCCTGACTATCAGGAATTGTATCGTGAGAAGTGCTCGATAAGCACACGCACATGTGACTCCATGTCGGTATCTTTTTCTTTTTTCCTTTACCTTTTCTTTTTTCCATGCCCCTCCAATCAAACAAAGGAGACAATTTCGATTTCTTATCATGCCTATCACCCAAACGGCTCGCAGAAAATAGATGTCGCTGATATTCTACACGAGACTGTCTGGACTGGACTAGTGGCCTAGATTCAGATTGCTGCTGTGGCCCAGTTGACTGAGGTGTCATAGGCCTGGACAATGAATGGCTAGTGGACTGGTGTCCTGCTAACTGTGAAGTTGATTGGGGTGTAGATAATGAGCGCTGACTAGTGGTATGCTGACCACTTATTGCTGGTTGCTGAATAGCTGATTCCGTGCCTCCTATAGCCAACATTTTAATTTAAAATTTAAATATATTATTATCACTGGCTAAACACAAACCTTCCAATGCATCCGCAGCCGCAAGTATCTGCATCTGCACAGTATTTGCAATTCCTCGCGGAGATCTAGAATCGGAAGCCATGCTGCTGCCAATTCGCAGCCGAAAATCGCGCATGCCAAGTATTTACGTAAAGGGTCAAAGGAGAGCAAATGCAGACTCGCCCTTCTTTTCGCGCGCTAATAATAGAAAACCGCTGAACACGCCCCTTTATTTCATATCTCTATATCCGCTTGATTGCCATGCCCCTCTACTTCGGAGTTCTAGTGCCCATTTGTTGCCAAGCCCCTCCACTTCAGATTTCGATATCCGTTTGTTGCCACGCCCCTCCACTTCAGATTCCTATACCCGTTTGTTGCCACGCCCCTCCACTTCAGATTTCTATGCCCGTTTGTTGCCACGCCCCTCCACTTCAGATGTCTATACCCGTTTGTTGCCACGCCCCTCCACTTCAGATTCCTATACCCGTGTGTTGACA
>WLWD01003657.1_pt1 | contig 48732 bp, 36 predicted proteins | sample 6712731 | NCBI WGS metagenome assembly WLWD01 (sample SAMN12718690, study PRJNA576275) | sponge metagenome | isolation source: marine sponge | host: Mycale hentscheli | place: New Zealand: South Island, Marlborough, Capsize Point | collected 2014-11-01 | reverse complement strand
GCAACCCTTGCCTGTATAAAGTATGGTAAAGCAACCCTTGCCTGTATAAAGTATGGTAAAGCAACCCTTGCCTGTATAAAGTATGGTAAAGCAACCCTTGCCTGTATAAATTCCTGTGAACAAAAAAAATGTTCGATTTAGTCTGCTGTGGTGGGCAATAAATAAAATTTCTCCCCGTAATTATTTTTAAAAATTTGGAATTAGTGTTGGTCAAAAAATAATAGTCTAATTCTCTTATCGCCAAAGTTATTTCAAGTTAATTCAATTGAGGGTTTATGCTGAAGTGTATGGTCGGGCTATGGGAGATATAACTACCAAATGTAGGATATTTAATTATTCAGCAAGGATACCAGATTAATTATAATTTAGTCAAAATGTAAAGTAGGTATATGTTAAAAGTTAGGTGCATCAATGTAAGGGGAAATAGCTCTGGGATAAAGCAACAAAGAGAAAACACAAATTAAAATAAGAAGTAGAACATAAAGAAGGAAAAAAAGAAAAGGGTAAGAGAAAGGAGAAAAGGAGGGAGGGGGGGGGGGGGGGGGGGGGGGGGGGGGGGGGACATTGTTGGGATAGAACCATAGCTGCCAAACTTGACATGCAGAGAAGTGGAATAGCTGCTCCTAACACTATCCTATAAGCCAGAAAAGGATGACTACACAACCTGGAGATGATAAACAGATCTGATCACTTTGGCCGGCTAATTAGCCGACCAGTTAATGTTTGGGTCATATATCACACACTCTTGAGCAGCAAATGTCTGATGGCCAATCATAATAATCCACACTGCCAGTGGCTGCTTCACACACGCACGCACACACACACACGCACGCACGCACACACACACACACGCACACACACACACACACACACACACACACACACACTTGTGTAACAACTCACTTTTTTGCCAGGTAAGATATTAGATGCTTTATAAGTATTGGCCAAGATAAAACAACAGGTGCGACATAAAACAACCAACGTTGCCGTGACGAACACTGGAAAACAAAAAATAAAAATACAATAACATCAATAATTATTGGTACGTGCGTGCTATAATCACTAACCCGAGAGCATCGAGGAGAAGATTGGGGGGCTGACCGATTTGTTGGTACCATGGAAGTTACTTGTGTCAACTGCTGGATTACTTCTTGGAGTTTAGATTGGATGGCATTTACCTGTGTCATGATCTCACCAAGGTGGGCCATCTGAGCGGACACGTTGATATCTTAACAACACAAAAATAAACAAAATAGTATTCCATCAGGTTGCTGTGAACACATGTGTATTGGCAACCAGGGAGTTAACATGGTAAGCTATCTTCTCTGAATTGGTTTAAACATGGTTACCGTGACACACACATGTCTGTTATCAATGATGGATGTCCAATACAGTGTAGCTGGCAAACTAGCTAGCTACCCCAGTTAAATTACTACAATTACCAGTCTTAACACGGCGCATAATGATTAGTCTTACGTAGCCAGACCCTTTACCTACTGATTACCACGATACAGAGGAAGGAAAGGGTCTGGGAATGTACCATACAACGCCGTGTTTGCAGTACCCCCAAAAAGGTGCTCTAATTCCAACGCTTGTAGTATCTAAACAACACCACGACCACATTGGCCTCTGGAACAGACACCCACAGTGTCTTCTCACTCCCTGGATGGGATGTTGACATCACACCGTACACCACAGGCTAGCTGGAATTTGATAATCAGAGCACTCTTCTTGGGGTGCTGCAAACAAGTCATAATATGGTATGCTCCCAGATTATTTCCTCCTCCTGCATAGCAGTTAGCATGTGGTAAAGGGTCTCAATATGCAAAAACTACTACTACCTGATACTCTCTGCATGGGTTAAATAAACTTTTTGAGCACACAAATAGCAGAGTGTAAAGTAGAACAATTATTTTTGTCGTAAAACTAAGTGTCGCAGAATTGATGCAAATTCTAGGAAATGGTCATCATGGAATGGAGGTCCCAGATTCAGAATCGACTTAGGTTATTTTCCCCCCTTTCACCTTTCTTTTCCTTCACGTCCCCACCCACCCACTCCTCTTCTATTTGCTTTCAATTTCTCTGTCAATACTCTCTTTTCTTCACTACTATTTTCTAGTGAAATTTTTTCATTCTCTCTTTCCCTCCTTTTCTCTCCCCCCCCCCCCCCTCCCCCTCTACCCATCCACCTTCGTCGTGTTCCCCCCCCCTCCAACCAGAACCCCAAATATATTTAGGTCAAAGCTTATGAAATTTACTCAAATATTAATAATTGATTATAAATGATTAGGATATTAATTATAAGAATGAAGATCATATAAGTTAGCATGCAGTTACCTGCGGAATAAATTGACTGTATTGGTAAATTAATACATTTTAATTCCTTAAACTTGGTTGATAAGGGGCCAGGCCCCCTCGCCCCCTCCTTGACTCCTCCCCTACCTCTCACCACGTCTTGGGGTGTCCTGGACAGACCTGGAAGAAGTCTGGCTGTGTCTAGGTGTGTGGAACTCCCTGCTAGCAGCTCCAGCAATGGGAAGAGGCTTCTCATGATTGGTCAGCTCCTCCCTGTCATTGCTGTCGCCATTGCTCTGAGGTGGGTAGCCATTGCTGACAGCGTGGGCAGAGGAATAGGAAGGCACCAGGAAGTCTTGGTAGCTCTCCTGGAACACGTCGCTGCTCTCATCGTCAGATTGAGATGATTCTACAGCATACCATATGGCGAGTTATACACAAGCACTAGTTGCGTCTGCATTTCCAAAACAAAGTTTAAGAGCAGGTGGGGTGATGGAAAGGTCTCATTTCAAAACAAAGATATACCATGCACATGGAAGTATTAACTATAAAATAAAGCACCAAATGGTGCGAACCCTCAGCACTACTATACACTAGAATAATTTATCAGATAAAAACAATAATAATCAGAATTAAATATTTAATATTTAATTCTTTTTTTTACAGAATTGGAGTGTTTGTTTGCTGACCGGTTGTCGTAGCCCAGTGGCAAAGCGCTTGTGTGTTAAGCCAGCGGTCCTGGGTTCGATTCCCAGTGGCGACCAAATATTTTTAATTCTGTATTGTTTAAAAAAGCCTGTGAAAGAGAGAGAATAGGTCCAATAATAATAATCAGATATCAATATAGCTCAAGCAATGAAAACGGTAGATGTAAAAATAGAAAACAGGCCAGAAACACTCACCGGTACGTATTATCAATGGGAAACTCCACTCACGCAGCCAGACCCTTTACCTACTGACTACCACAATGTGGAGGAAGGAAAGGGTCTGGGAACATACCGTACAACTACTGTTAACAGTGTTCAGGTAAGATCCCTGAACAACGGCTGTGTCGGAACCTCTGCTGCAGGCAGCCCCTCCCCCTTACCTCTATAACTGGAGACGGCAAGTCTGGCATCCAGAAACAACAAACATTTCCATAGTAACCTTTTAGTGTTGCATTCATCGTTACAATAATGCATACATTCCATCACTATCTATCCATTAGCTAGCACATCTTACTCTCTATATAAACAGACAATATCTGTTCACTTTTTGCCCTGTTCTAAAAGTAATATTTGTAACTGGAGACTTTGTCAATAACGGATTTCTTCACCAAGTTGCTCCTTCGTAGCAGCTCCCATCTTGCTGGTAACTAGAGAGTCGTCGTCCAAGCTAGCCACCAATTAACTCAACCTCACTCAACCTCGGGTCAGCTTGGGCTTCGGTTATCAGCTGGATACTGGCGTCAACTGGTCGTGCCTTGGCTGTTGTGCTCTCCTCCTTGGCCTGGACGCGGTCGGGTTGGCTGGTCCTTCACCTTATAGCCCCGTAGTGAGTGGAGTTACGCCCGCTCATTTTTGTATCCAGCTGATAACCGAAGCCCAAGCTGACCCGAGGTTGAGTTAATTGGTGGCTAGCTTGGACGACGACTCTCTAGTTACCAGCAAGATGGAAGCTGCTACGAAGGAGCAACTTGTGAAGAAATCCGTTATTGACAAAGTCTCCAGTTACAAATATTACTAATTATCACATTCCAACGCTTGTAGTAACTGAACAGCACCGTGATCACCTCAACAGACACAGTGTTCCCAGCAAACAAAATACAGCGAACAAGAACTTAATTGCTCACATGATTACCACATGATTACCACATGATGATCGGAAATTTAAAAAAGTAGCATAATGAGAGATCTTAAATCATCGTTCTGAGTAAGTTCATGCCTAAATTAACGATCAATTGTCAGTAATATCTAAAATCAGAGCGTGACAGACAGACAGACAGACAGACAGACAGACAGACAGGACGACTACTATAACCCTCTCGCGCATGCACACTGAGGGTTAATAACTTCCGGCAAAGAAGTCAAAACGGCAGATTAAGTTTTAATATATATTTTCTGTTCAAACAGATAAAAGCTGCCATTAGTATTTCAGCAGAGAATAACTGGATCATAGAATTAAGAGTTGCATTATTCACTGATACTTATATTGCTTGCATAATTAAATGTAGAATTGGTTTGTGTTAATTCCGAGATAATTACCAAATACAATAAACTTATCCACTTGCTATTGACTTACAGAAAGGACTCTAAAGATAGAGTGCACAAATATGCTTACAGCAGATGGGGAACAACGTGCACCTGCTGCTACTACTAATGTAAAATACACTAGAACTCACCTTCATCACTATTGGCTTTCTCAACAGACATCTCTGCAGCAACACAACCATTGCCTCCTTCCCCAGCCTCTTCCTCCACCTTCTCACTCAACACATCCTCCTCACTTCCTTCCTCCCTCACAGGACCACTTCCACCTGAATCCACATGTTCATCATCCACTTCCCTCCCTCCTCCTCCTCCTCCTCCTCCTCCCTCTCCTCCTTCACTTCTCCCCACTTCACTACGGGAATCATCTGTCTTCTCACGCTCTGTCTCGCCCACTTCATGAGTCTGCTGTTCCTCAGCGTCTTCATCAGGGACTTCTTCGTAGAATGGACCAATGGAGCGCAAGAATTGCTCCACCTCAGGAGTTTGGGGCATCGTCTCCACCACCTGCATCATGTGACACACACATGAATGTCACATGACCACATGAATCTCACATGACCACACTCTAGCTATTATACTGGTAAGGGATGACTATTTTAAACTGGTTTCTAAAATTCTATAAATATTTACAGCATTCACAGAAATAAGGCAGCGAGGTAAAGAAGCCCAAACACTGTTCTTTGTAAGATATGCTCACTATCTTCCAAAAGTGGGTGTGGCTCAGATAAGGCTAGTCCTAATAGCAGCGATTGTTCAAATAGATAGAAATAGAAACCTAATAGGACCAGCCAATAGCTAATGATCTCATCATCACTCTGTGCTAACCCAGATACATAACACTATTACCAGCCAATAGCTAATGGTCTCATCATCACACTGTGCTAACCCAGACACGTAACACTATTACCAGCCAATAGCTAATGATCTCATCATCACACTGTGCTAACCCAGACACATAACACTATTACCAGCCAATAGCTAATGGTCTCATCATCACACTGTGCTAACCCAGACACGTAACACTATTACCAGCCAATAGCTAATGATCTCATCATCACTCTGTGCTAACCCAGACACGTAACACTATGACTATTACCACCAAAGGTACCAAGTATATAACAGAGTTTCATACAGGATGTTTTTAGGGGGTGGGAATTTTCAAAGTGTAAAAACTGGAATTACTTTTTTTTTTTTTTGCAAAGAAACTAACAAAAACTATGTATAAGAGAAGAGATATTGCCAGAGTTGGCTATTTTTCAAAAAAGAAATCTTTAAGAAATGGAAAAAGGTTATGGAGTCAAAGTCACCGGAGAAAGTACCAGGGCTCCAAGAGGTCCTAGAAGAACTGAAAAAAGTTCTGCCATCTTCAGTGGAATTATTTTAGACATTCTAACCAAATTATATCATGTTTTCAATTTGGTATAGCTACGGCTGAGGTATTTTTATTTAGATTATGAAATCAGCTAACAGAACTTGACATGGCTAAAGAATGGCTTCAAAAAATACAAGAAATAATTTTAATAAATTATTTATAAAGTAGATAATCACTGGATCATGCTTTAATATTTCTTCAATGGCCACTTTTTGTTGCTAGTATAATATCGTAGCTGATATAAACATTATGTTAGCAATTTTGGGGGAGTGGTGGCGGAGGAGGGGGGGGGGGGGGGGAGACTTTGCTTAGGGTGGGAAATCTCAGGCTTCCTCCCTTCTCTATGAAACACTGCATAAACATATTAGTCCTGCTCTCTGGAGCAAAGTGTCACCACCCACAAAAAAATCACCTACGTACCAAATCCAGGAAAGTAGGCTGTGTAAGCAACTGTGTGTGTGTGTGTGTGTGTGTGTGTGTGTGTGTGTGTGTGTGTGGTGCTGAAGTTTCCTGTCTACCAGTGACTGATGTGCCACACCCACCAGCATGAGTTGATCACCAAGGATACTGTGAATACACACACACAGCAATTACAATATTCTCATCTGGTAAGGGACACACACACAGCAATTACAATATTCTCATCTGGTAAGGGACACACACACAGCAATTACAATATTCTCATCTGGTAAGGGAACAATAAATTCATCCATCGCTTGTAGATATCACCATTAGTATTAATTAATACACATGACCATGAACATGTACACACACACCAACTCACCAGCACACACATACACACACTCACCAGCACACACATACACACACACACTCACTAGCACTCATACACACACATACACACACACACTCACCAGCACACACATACACCCACACACTCACATGCACACACATACACACTCACTCACACACACATTATACCTGTTGCAGCTCCTCCACATACATTTGCATGGCCAGCTCTTTGCTCATCTTACCACAAACAGACCACGCCTCCCTGGGACAAACAACAACAACAACAACAACAACTTGTATACTCCTTAACTAGACTAATGTCAACTTCAATAGACTCACCACTTGGCTCTGCCCACTGCATCCCAGAAAGATGGCTTGGGCTTGCTACATGGACCTTCTTTCACTTGCTTGTAAAGTGCATAGAACTAAACACACACACACATACACACACAAACATCAGTAAAATACCACAACTACCCCCTTCTCTGTTTGTGTTTGTGTGTGTGTTCGTGTATATATATTTATTCCACCTTAGATATCTTCACAATGATATTTTTAGGTACGTGACTGTGAAATAACTACTGCGCAAGCTCATTACCCTTGTAGTTATAGCAACCGGCCAACACTCTTCTTGGGTTTTTACAGCTACCTTCCTCCTGCTACCCTTGCTCTACAGGGTTATAGCAGCTGTTAAAATATCGGATGGGGGGGGGTGTGGGTAGCCCCTACAACCAACTTTACTGCTGTGAGTTACCCTCTGTAGTACTAACTAGGTAGTGAAGATATCTAGTGTGGAATAAACCACTTATTACACTTGTCATTTCATTCTCAGGCTTTATTTTCACTTGAAAATAAATTAGCCTGCTCACGAAATCTCGGCCATATCACACTCTGACTCATGTAATAAGTATTATATATATATATAATATAATAATACTTATTGCCAAGTCAGCATACAATACATGGGGAGATATTCAAAGTGCATCAGTATTTTTGCAGCTAGTACAAATGAAAATACAAGCATGAGAGTGAATTGTACAAGTGTATTGCATTATTAATTCACATTAGTTCAAAATAATAAAATGTTAGTGCTTCCAAGCCTCATTGTTCAAAAGTAACTCCACCATTATAAAAAACCAACAATTGTTAAGAAATACGCACAGCAAGTTGTATCATTCAATTGCAGCGTCCAATACGGGAGAATATTGAACACTCGTGTGATGCGGAAATACTCAAAGAAAAATATCCAATGTACTAAATATACATATATACACATATCTGGTGAGACCATTCAAATCTCATACTTCTACAGTCATTTTCAGCCACTCCCACTTCGTCATATGAACCCTTGTCCATCTCTAAGTGACCAGCCGGTACCGACTTCCCTCATTTCCTACCTTCACAGGGGACAGTGGGACACTAACGAAGTCTTAGTTACCGCCAATACCCGCCAGTTACCACAGCACCTCACACTCACTGACAACTAGACTGAGGAGGACAGATAATAGGGTCACATTTAGACATGAAAACTTCATCCAGTCACCCTCACAGCAACTGGAACTTCACGCCTAGATTCAAATGTTCAGAAATCCCTCAGAAATGCCCATTAACGTAGCATAGAAAGAGCCAGAGGAGCAGATATATTAGCTAATTAAGTTTGGAAATAGCCACAGATGAAAGCACTTCTGACTCTCTGAGTAGTTCTCCTCACTGCCCACTTAGAACAATGGCAACAAAAAAAAACTTAGTGAAAGAAACTAGAACAGCAGCACACCAAATCAGTCTGACTGTCTTGATGGTGTGCACCTTTTGGGTAGAATAAACTTTCAATGAATGCCACTGAATGGCAATACAGTAAAATATACCAAGAAACCCCACCCCCTCGTGAGCTAGTGCCAATACTATTCTGTCGCCTGCAGCTAATTAACACATCTAAGACTCCTCTGAACAATAGACCCAGAAACAGTTTACTCATTCCAAGTAGTGCAATATACATTAATTCCAGTTTGCAACCTCAAACCTACACTATAACCAGTACCTGGTTCCAAGTTGCTAGAGGTTCATTTGCAGGTTAGGTTACATTGACAACTAGCAACCAACCAATTCTTGACAACTACTTCACGTATGTCCCCATATCACTGACAAAATTGTTCCCACTTCTCTAGTAAAGCTGCCACAACATATAATATTGGCAACCTCCAGCAAAGATTGCCGGCGCACAAAGAACCTCACCCGCAATTTGACGGTGTTGGATGGCTGGAAAGGCCCTTCCTGAGGCAGAGCCTTTATGACCTCTACGGCTGCGTCGAACCTATCCTGGATTGGTTTAGGCCTCGCCTCAGCCATGAAAACTGCAACCGAGCGAGGGTACCCAGTCTGTGTACGATATGGTCAAGCAAATGAGGTCGAAGTACGAATCGAAAATATGGTAATGGTCGTTCAAATTGTGGCTCAGTTGTTGGAGGGGGGCTTGAGGAAACTAAAGTCCCCCGCCCCGCTTCACGGGTGGCTAAGGTTTGGTAAAGGGACGATAAAAGGTTGGTTGCGGAAGACTTCCAATCCGGGATATGTTGCAACTCTTCTTGCCCCGCACAAAAATAAATTTCAGGTACTCTGTTTCACATGCTGTTTATCACTTGCTATTTTAGTAAAGTGGTGTGAAGATAAAGCTACTGAGGTATATACATGGGCTCCGCACTTCGAGAACATACTGAATTTGTCCTTGGCCCCCAGAGCACCTACTGTTAGATTATGCAACTAAATCTACTAATATTAAGAAGTAGGAGGGGTGTTAGCCCCCTTTATTTACTAGGGGGCTAAGCCCCCTTCTCCCTCCCCTCATTCTTTTGTTATATATTCTATACCTAGAGCACTGGTGCAGCCTCTAAAATTCCAACAGTCAGGTTCCAGCGTCAGGGAAATGCTACAGAGCTAAAAGGCAGGCTTCATTAATTTTCGTTCTTTATATCTCCATGGATTGAATCAGCAACCCTAACAGCAGGCTATGCATTTGAGCATAATAGGCAAAATCATGTTTCCCCCATAATGCACTACATTCAACTGCATGGTGGGGCGTGCAGTAATTATTCATTTTAGTGATGTGGAACTAGCAAAAGAGCACTGTGGGTGCACAGGTAGTCTGAACCACTAGGTAACATGCTGCCACCAGATTCTGTGCTGTTCTTCTCTTGACAGGACCCTTTCCCAATTCAATTTTAAAGTGTCGGAACTAATCCATCCAAATATTTTGAAACATTAGCTCCACGAATAGGCATACACACTCATGGACACTGGCAACACAGAGAACACAAGAATGAAAATAACTGAAGTTTGCATGACCACAAAGGAATCCCAAACAAAGCATTGCATGGTTATGAGTAGAACTCATAGCTTCAATGTGTGCATAGTATTACAAATTAACACTATCAAACACTAATTTACAAGTAACATCAACAAGGCAACATAACTACACTTCATTTCAAGCAATATGGATACTGGCAGGTAAAACAATATCCTTCCTTTAACATGTAGGCTTGTGCCTACAAACACATAAGAACATAGCTGGTGTAGTTGTTTTTCTATTGTGGCAAAAAAAAACTTGATTTCTTTATAAAAAAAGAGTCCTTTAGGGAGAGATGCTATATGCCTGCATTGAGCGCAGGGGGATATTATAATGTAGTGTCTCTCCAATTGCGTTGTTAAGAATGGTCACTATGTTCTAAATTAACTGCATTTCACTATCTGTTGTGTTGTTAGGAAGGGTTGCTACGTTATAAATTAGCTAGCACTGCGCTTCACTAATCCCTATAGCTAGGCCATTCAATTATATCTAACTACCAGAATCCTTCCTCGCCTAATTGGATGGATATTTCATCTGATAAGCATACACCACCACAATGGTAGAATAATATATTATTATATTCTTCGCAATAAGTCTACCGTGGGAGAAAAAAAAAAATTTTTAAACACAACAGAACATGGTATGTCTTCATGTATATGACTCTACTTCATAATATTACTAAATAAGGGAATGTCAACACAAACACTTCTACACAATAAATGCACGTATAAAATCATTGATGTGTGTACCACTAGCTAAATTGTACTGACTGATGTGAGAGACTTATCACATCATTAAAAAAAATTGTTTGTATTGGTTTGATAATCTATCTAGACTCTAAATTGGATTTGGAAGTCTAATGCTTGACAACACTGTATTTCTTCTGAGGGATTCTTGTGTTATATAACTCACAAGATCTGCCTAAGTCAAAACAATGCAGCAGTTCCAGACAAACAACACAAACAATTCCTAACACTCACTCACTGGGATGTGTGTGGTCTATAATCTCTTGGTTTTTTAAGTTGCCGGATTAATCATTCACCTGCCAGCTTCTTGCAACCCTTTTAGTTGCAGTAAATACTTTATCATCAAAAAAAAAACATGAATACATACATACATACATACATACATACATACATACATACATACATACATACATGTATACACATCTCGAGTTTGTTGGCTTAGTATTTATGTGAATACTGCAGGCACTCATGTAAATGTGATATTCTCCCATATCAAATGAATAATAATACAGTATTGTGTGCTAAACTATGTCCATTAACTGTTACCCCATATAAAACAAACAAGTTTTTGCTCAGTGCAGTATTTTCTTAATCACCTGTGTCCATCTGTGTTCCTGGTTATTGTGTTGGGCTGTTACGGCCTCTCAGGTAGCATTGTGCACTGTGCATTGTGTTTTGTGCACAATAAATGTATTATTCATTTGATACAGAGGAATAGCTATGTCTGACCGATATTTACAGCCATAACAGACTTGTGATATTCTCCTGTATCAAAAAATAATATATAATTAAATACAGTATAAATGCAAAATTAGACTATTAATACGTGAGCAATATTTTGAAAACAAACGCTTCCGCAGGTTAAAGATTAGTCATCTGTTATGTTGCAAGTGTTTGAAATTATGCTTAACCAGAACCTTCTCAGTTTGAAACAGACTCAACAGCGGCAGTAGAAGATACAAATAATAACAAATAACATAAAACTATAATTTCCATGGTGAATAAATTTGTGCTATCAACAAGTATAACCTAACTAAAATACAGCTGACTTTCTTGCTAGTTTATCACTTGGGAAACCTTACAAAGGTGATTTTAAATACATGGCTTCTATTCTTACAAACAAAAGCCAATGCACTACTACATCACACTTGCAATTGACTCGCTTTCAAGATAACTAGCAGTGTTATTGTCACAGCAACACAGGAAACTCAATAATGATTACAAACTTTAGACGCTATGGCATGTCACTCCAGCAAGGGATACATTCCCAGGCCTCTCTTGCTTTGTAATCTTTCCTGTTTATAGTGTCAGTTACTGTGTGATCTTCTTTGCCAGAACTTTATTGAATGGGCTATTGTAAAATAAATAAACATTACAATACAAATTATTAATAGCTAAAATTAATGTGGATTGAATTATGAAGCAATTTGAGATCTCAGTAATTGTTACTACTTCTTGCAAATATCGGCAAAAAATGCAGACCCAATTTATATTTTCTTTTCTAGCTACTCCAACTTTCCACAAAAGGGACTACTGAACTCACCAAGCACTTAATCTTTCCATTTAAAGCCCAGCAGTATTCAGCAGTTTGAGTAATTTCTCACAATGGCATGTGAGGCTATGAGTGTCCATATCTCCATTCAAGGTAAAGAAAATGTGGAGCGTTGCAGGAAGTTGTATAGTTGGTACAAGTAGATTAAAGTGATGTCTATTTCACACAAACAACTTTTATTTGGTCACTTATATACGAATGTCTATAATTAGAATTAGTAGCTAGCTACACCGATCGACATAACAAAAAACATGTTATTGAGTCTTTCTTATAACTTACATAATTGGAATTATTCTATACACGATCTTAGAAATGCAATTTAGCTAACTAGTAACAAGACACTATTAGCTAATAGATAACTTTATCTCACAATCCACGCACTATGAAAGCAGTTTCAAAACGGATCCTGTGTTCATTGCATGACTCAGCAAAAATACAGTAATAGAATTTGCAGTTTTTATTAAAAATTAAAGGTTCATTAAAAATATATCAAATAGATGAGTCTATCATAACCATGTAGCTAAGAGTGTGTTTGCTTCATGTAGCTGATGTGGTTATTCTTCACAGATACAGATACAATGAAGTCATTCAAAATGATCTGGCCATTCTCTTTTATCCCACTTTTATGGCAAACTGTGAAATTGCACTAATCCAGGAAGAAGTGGGTGGAGCATTTAATTATCCAATTAAGCCACACACAATTCCATTTCCTGTTCCCGGAAGCTTATTTAAGTGAAGCAAAGCCATGAGAATAAAATTTAAAGCAGTGCAGATAGATGGGACACAGATATGGGCTCCAAAAGTAGTCTAGTGTTGTGTGCCTTTTTCTGCTTGTCAGTGCTCAGACTGTCTTGTGGTCAGCAGCAATTCACTAGAGGACAGATTCCCAGCACATTTCTAGTGGGAACATACTATCCCACGAGGTCTGGACTGACAACACCTAGAGCAACTGAGGATGCAGTATGTCAGCCTATAGTGGACCACATTGATAGGAACTCTGCCAGGTTTAATGCTGAGCTAGTCACCAACACTAACTCCAGAATTCGGTTCCAGAATGCAGATAGTCGCATCATGTCTTCAAGAATGCAGTCTCGTCTGGACAGACTTGCAAGTCTCTACACTGCCGGGAGAATGACTATCAAGAAAGCATGGAGCCAGTATCCAGACCCTGAACTACCTGGGTCAGATTCCTCACTTCATTTTGAAGGTAAGACTATAAAAACTAGTCTAATAGTTTGCTAGCTATTGATTCCATTGACATATCTTATTCAGGTCGCACTGTGAGTGTAGAACTCAGCTCCAGCTCACACTACAGTTCCTTTCTGAGATTAGCTATTGAAGCTGCATTTGACTGGGTCTATTATGAGAGCAGCAACCCCAGGAGAGTACGACTCAGTGTCATTCCCTCCAGTAAGTATTATATTATATGGTTTAAATTTATAATGCAGTTTAGCATACATAGCTAATTATATATATATATATAATACTTATAGCACGAGTCAGAGTACAATATGGGAAAATATTTTACGAGCACGCAAAATATTTTCACGAGCCAAAGGCGAGTGAAAATGTGGCGTGAGAGTAAAATATCATTCCCATATTGTACGACGAGTGTGATAAGTGATTTATTGCTTCTTTGAAATTTTTCTCAACCGGTTACAATACAATTTTCATTGATTTTACTCGCTACGCGCGCGCTACAAGGAGCGTACAATATAAACCGTACAATATGGGAGAATACAGAACGCTCGCGTGATGCGGAAATATTCAAGTAAAAATATCAAAGCTGCAATAAATATATATATATGTTTATATTAAAAATACAAAATAGAAAAGTCAGTATAAGGGAGGTATGAAATAGTGTTAAATTGTATTCACAGAAAAAAAGTGTTAACAAGATGTCTATCTGATAGTTTCTCGGGAATGGCATGACCTGTGTATGTATGTTATGTCTAGCAATTCTAACCACTATTGGTTGGATGAATCTATATCAAATAGTATATTGTAATCCATTATTTCCAATCTTCATTGGAAAGGTTTAGTTGATCATTTGACTAGTTGTGTGTTAGTTGCCAGAGAAGCATTTCCTTAGAATTAGGCACTAGCACACTGTCTATTACAAACACAGCTCTTGGTGTTAGTCATAGCATTACTGACAGCATTGATTAAAAAATGCAGCAGAAGAAGAATATCTTTAAAAAGTGTAATTAGTTTGGACTACTCCTGACCACTCAATAAAATGCTGTATGTATACCAAAACTATAAAATAAAATAAATAAATAATGAATAAAAGGCTACATCACAAATTTCTTGAGGTTCAGAATAAGTAAATTGTATATAATTGCCTTGCAGCAGATCCTACTCTTAACACACTTGCTACTAATGGAATGTACTTTTATAGTTGCTACTATTTCTTACAACTCACTACATATTAGGAAATTCGAACAATGGAAGCTATCAACAGCCACTTACTAAATATAGCTCTCTTAAAATAATTGACTCTCCGCTGCAGTCACATGACTATGGTAATATTAAGACCATTAGTCAAAGCCCTCATCCCTTCTGTTTCTGAATCCACCATAGTTTCTTCACATACACAGGTCAAGGAAATTTAGGACCAACTAAATACAGTGCAATGGTATCCAACACAACTGTATTTAACTTAACTGTATCCAAGACTGTTTCTGACACAGTTATGGTCTTTGGCATATCTCTATAAATGCACTAGAAAGATAGTGTTACATCATACTGCTCATTACATCCAGAAAATAACAAAAGAATCTCAATTGAATAACCATAAGAATCAGTTTTACCCACAGTTACTGTTATTATTATTATTATTATTATTATTATTAGTATTGTTATTATAATTATTGTTATTATTATTAATAGTGTTGTTGCTGTTGATGCTGTTATTATTGAAAATCAGGTTGTGAACGAAGTGTAGATGTGGTATTCATGCTGGATAGATCAGGCAGTGTGGGTAGGACCAATCACGGACGTGCACTGGATTTCATAGAGACAGCCGTCTCTTTCTTCACCATTGGTAGTCGCTTCGCTCGTGTAGGGGTGGTGGCATATGCCAGTTCTTCTTCCATTCAGTTTGACTTGAATGACTACTTCACTCTATCTTCTCTCCAAAGTGCCATTAATAGAGTTGGGTATACTGGCGGAGCAACAAACACTCCAGCTGCATTAGATCATGCCAGGTTTCTACTAACTCCTTCTAATAACCGTGGAGCTCGTCCTAACTCAGCTGGATTGCCCAAAATTGCTATTCTTATTACAGGTAATTTATAAAATTATTTTCTGTTTAATGAAAATTGAGAGAGGCCTAACGTTAAACCTGAGAGATCGGTAATAGATCAGTTGTCTTGTTTGCCGCAATAGTTTATCTGAGTGACTTAATTTTAAATTATAATAAACAGTCTATATAATATGTAGCAAAGAATTCTGCATAATTTAAATCTACCCTGTCTTTTAATTAATTACAGATGGTAGATCCAACAGAGGTAATCTCAATGCTGCAATTACAAGAATAAGGAATACCAACATCCAGGTGTACGCAGTGGGAATAGGAAGAATTAGTACCAGCCAGCTTCGTGCCATAGCCACTGACCCAGATGATGATCATGTCTTCATTCTTCAGAACTACTTGGATGCAGCTGGATTCGTGGATCTTCTAAGTGCTACTACTTGTAATAGTAAGTTTCAAAAAGTCTACCCATACCCATAGCATTTTGGTTAAATTAGTGTTTTCTTTGATGGTCTTGTCAATTATTTGCAATGGAAAAATTAATGTTGCATCTTAAAAACTGCATCAATAAATTTCATAATTCCTACATTAGAGGGTTGGTAACTCAGCTTGTTAAGTTGGCTGCTACACTCTGTTAGTTCAAAATGGCTACCCACACCCCTATCCCAGCAGATATTTTAGCAGCTGCTTTGACTTGATTGGATAGTTTGTGTAGAGAAATTATGAGTTATCTGAAACTAAAAACACTATTGTGAAGATATCTAGAATAAATAAATACATTATGTTGCTTTGTTTACTATTAATTGTTATTTACTTCATTTACCTGTAGCCCCAGCTGTTGTAGACCCAGGAGATAATGTCACAACAGAAGTACCAGGAGGTGGTATAAACTACTTCCAGACATCATGCCCTGCATTCTCAGACAAAGTGCTGGTAGAATTGATTGATGTTAGAGGCACGTCCTTCCTTTTTGCATCTGGTACTGTGACAAATCCTGGACCTCTCACTCCCAGTACCCAGTCCAACACAACCACAGGTGTTTCACGCAGGACAGTGACCGTAAACTTGCCAGCAAACTCGAAGGTGAGAAAGATTTGCTCCTCAGTTTAGCAGCATTAATGCTAGTAGTTGACAAGAGTTGATTTATATTTCTATTTAAATCTTAGATAGTATATATTGGAGTTCAAGGTCAATCAAGCACCTCCACATTTACAATACTAGTATGGGACCAACTGTTTGATCCAGTGGATGCATTCATAGATCTTGTTGAAGGAGCTCACAGAGGAGAGACTATTTATGAAGTGAATAGGAACCTCACTGGAGCAGCTCAGGGAAATACGTAAGTGAATACACCTCAGCTTCTATTAATGAGCGAGTTCACCATGTCTTTATAATTTAAGAAAATGCTCAATCAAGTTATACGAACAATTTTGTAACCAATTCAACAGTAACATACAATATAGCTGTAGAAAATGGTGTTGGAAAAAAGTGATTAAAACTTAAATAACTAAATTCAAAAGCCGAGTTAAGTATTAATATGGCTGCTTTATGTAAATGCACCAAATTGTAAAAATAGTTGTTGTTTTTTTAATCATTTAGTTTATAAAATACTATAAAATGTTTAGGTATACATTCAGTATCATTGAAGGCAATGGAGAGAGAATATTTAGAATAGATCCCAACAATGGCAGAGTTTTCATTCCTTCATCTGGAAGTCCAGGAGTCAACTTTGATACAAAGCGCACACATAACCTAACTGTGCAAGCAGAGAACAGAAATCAGAATTGTCAGATTGCTAGAATCAGAATTAACATACGAGTTATCAGCAATCGCATCACTTTTAACCGCATTCCAACATTGAGTATATCTGAGACAGCATCTACAGGGACACAGCTAGTACAAGTTGTAGCTACCGGAGGAGCCAATGCTATACAATATTCTATAGTACAAGGAAATGGTCCATTTCAAATAGACTCCACTAATGGAAGACTGACATTACGCCAGACATTAGACTATGAAACAACACAAACATATATATTACGTGTTAGAGCTGAAAGTGTAGGAACAACTGTTAGGGGAGATGTGGATATTACTATAAATGTCCAAGATGTCAATGAATCACCTTCTTTTATTACTGCTTGTGCTAGACAGCCCAGAGGGTGTGCTTATACAATAGCTGAAAATAGAGCACCTACTACTCTAGGACGAATTCAGGCTAGTGATCCTGACCTTCCAACGGTTGCTAATGGTATGCTCCAATACCAACTGAGTCCCAGTTCCACCAGGTTCTCTATAGACAATACTGGTTTGCTGCGTACTACAGAACAACTAGACAGAGAAGCTCAGAGCTCTTACACATTCACTTTAACAGTTAGCGACAGATGTAGTGGTTGTGCTCTCTCTGTTACTACAACAGTTCGTGTTACAGTCACTGATGTTAATGACAACTCTCCCATATTTACTTCTAATCCAGCTACAGTACGTGTTCGTGAAGACCTTTCACGCAGTAGTGTTGTAGCAGAATACAGAGCAACTGATGCAGACGAAGGTAGTAATGCCATTATCGAGTTCTCCCTTGCCCCTAGCAATGTGCCTTTTACTCTGAGCTCCTCTGGATCACTCTCTCTCACTGGACCAATAGATTATGAATCTGTACAGTCTTACTCAGTCACTGTAACTGCCTCCAATCCTGGAACTAGTCGAGCAGTCAGTACTACCAGTACAATTCAGATTCTTAATGTCAATGACAATACACCAGTTATATCAGGAGAACCTTATCGAGTTACTGTAATAGAGAACTCTCCCATAGGAACTTTAGTAACAACTATCAATGCTACAGATGGAGACTTGGGCATCCATGGAGAAATTAGATACACAATTATATCTGGAAATATTAATCAGGCATTTACCTTAAACTCTGGAAATGGTGCTCTTACTGTAAATAGAAATATTGACAGAGAGTCTATTTCTTCTTTTAGTTTAGTTGTTAGAGTAAGAGACAGAGGTACTCCTCAGACTAGAGAAGATCGAACCACCATTACTGTCACAGTGTCTGATGTAAATGATAATGCTCCAGTCTTTAGACCTAGCACTTACTCTGTTCAGTTAAGAGAAGACTTGCCAGTAGGACACAATGTCATTCGAGTACTAGCCACTGACGCAGATCAACCTAACACTCCAAACTCTAACATAGCATACTCAATCACAAGTGGAAACACTGGAAATGCATTCAGAATACTTGCAAACGGTCAAATTCAAATTAGCAATGCTCTAGACTTTGAGACGACTCCATCTTACAGTTTAACAGTCGAGGGTAGAGATGGAGGATCTCCAGCTATGAGTTCTACAGCTACTGTATCAGTGACTGTTATAAATGTCAATGAGAATCCTCCGACTCTCACTGGAGACCAGTCTGTAGATGTATCGGAATCTGCTCCTACAGGAACAGAAATTGCTGTGTTCCGAGCTCAAGATCAAGACCAGATGGCCATTACATTGAGTATAGCCTCAGGCAACAATGAGGGCAAGTTTGCAATTAATTCTAACACTGGTTCCATCACACTATCTGCAAGTTTAGATTATGAAACTACAACATCTTATACTCTGACTATTCGTGCTTCTGATGGTCAGCAATCCACTGACTCGACACTCACTGTGCAAGTTCTAGATGAAAATGAATTCAGTCCAGTATTCTCTCAACCGTTTACATTTATGTTATTAGAAGAAGAATCTGCTGGAACACAAGTTGGCACTGTAGAAGCAACTGATGGAGATCGAGATGCCCAAATCACTTATTCCTTTGTAGGTCAAAATCAAGCATATGAAAAGTTTAGCCTTCATCCAACTAGTGGAGTTATTACAACTAGTGCAGTTTTAGATCGCGAGGCTTTGACTCAAGTCTTTGCTCCTCCATCTTCTCAAGTCACTCTACAAATAGCTGCTACAGACAATGGTTCTCCTTCTAGACAGAGCCTGAGAGATTACACAATAACTCTAGTAGACATCAATGACAACTCCCCTACTTTCTCTGACTCCATGTACTCCAATCAGCTTCGAGAGAACTTGCCAGCAGGTCAGGAGGTGTTCTCAGTCAGTGCCACAGACAGTGACTTGGGCACAAATTCTCAGATAACTTATTCCTTCACACTCGCTAACAACCAAGGATCTTCAAACCCATTCCAAATTGACCAAACCACAGGAGCCATTACAACCACAGCACCTCTAGACTGTGAATTGCAACCATTTTACTTGTTCTCTATCACAGCCACTGATGCAGGATCTCCTCAGAGAAGCTCTACAGTCACTGGTAACTTGACACTAATAGACGAGAATGATAACAGCCCTATATTTTCACAAATGATATATCGTGTGACTGTTCCTGAAGATCTAACTCCAGGAACTACAGTGATCCAGTTCAATGCCACAGACAGAGATAAAGGTTTGAATGGTGAAATTCGATATTCAGTTGATTCTAATCCTAATATATTTTTCGTCGAGGGTGAAACTGATGTGGTGTTTGAGATTGATTCCGATTCCAATGGTAGACTGTTTGCTGTAAACCCGTTTAATTTTGAGCGAAATTCTGAGGTAAATGTGACAGTCTTTGCAAATGACAGAGGCATACCTAGAAGATCTAGTTCTGCCCTTCTGGTTATAACAGTAACTAATGTAGATGAAGCTCCGCCATTTTTTTCAAGATGTGACAGATTCCTTACAGTCAGTGAGAATGTAAACATTGGCAGCACTGTGGCTACTTGCCAGGCCATAGATTTTGATTCAGTTGCTACTGGAAACCAATTGCCTATTCGATATTCACTGAGAGGAAGCTCTCAATTTGCCATCGACCCAAACAATGGAGAAATTAGGACCACTGCATTACTGGACAGAGAAAATAATAATGGAATCTCCTCATTCACTGTTGATGCTACAGATTTGGCAGGTAGAACAACTAGCAGACTTGTACGAGTTACAGTAGATGATGTAAATGACAATGCCCCACAGTTTTCTAACACTCCATATAGCTACCATTTTACTAACAGCTTTATTGAAAGCAGCTCGCAGGAATTTTTCACAGTGAGTGCCAGTGATCGTGATGCAGGAAACAACGCCATTTTTACTCTCATGGTAGGTGACATAGTACGAACAACTGAGACAGAAACACAAGTGGAAATAATAGCACGTGATAACGGTATTCCCAGCTTGAACTCATCAACTACTGTAACAGTCACATTTGAATCTCCATGCCAACTTCAACGATATTCCATTACTAATGGCGGAGTTTTATCTGCTCAGCTCTTATGCTCCGTGACTGCAGGATCAGATTCAAGTACTCTTACACTTGGAATGAGTGGGTCATTCAACTGCAGAATATTTGGTAATACTCTGGGAGAAGTCCAGTGGCTTCACAATGGCACTGCAGTGACTGCACCTGCATCAGTGCAAAATGACTCATTTGTCTCTCTGCCTATTGGTCAAGTCCAAATGAGCAGTGGAGGACAATATGCCTGCAGGGTATCATCAGGGGCAGGGAGTTTGCAGTCAGTTGCAAGACAAGCAACTATTCAAGGCAAGTGGAATGCTATAAATATTTTAATTGATTTTTTTTATTACATAGTTCTAACAATTTATAGGCAATAATAATAGCATTATAATGATTATAGCTATCATCTTATTTTTCTCTGATGATTTTTCTGGCAAATCTTTATTATGGGATATATTTAGCATAATTTCATTCTACTTCTCTTGTACATACAGTTGTTCCAGTAATAACCATCCTTCCAAAAGACACTAGCTCAAAGTTAGGCAACACAGCTGTATTTGAGTGTGCAGCTATTGGAATACCAGCACCCACTATTGAATGGTTTGTTGGGACACAACGATTACGAAGTGGAAGGAACTTGACTATTTCCAACGTGGATGCAACTCACGCTACAGTTTATACATGCGGTGCTACAAACAACGCTGGCAAAGCAACAGCATCCGCAAGACTTGTAGTATTTGGTAAGTCTTTGCATCCAATGGGTTCTTAGTTTGGAAATTAAGTAGTATTAAGAAAGTCAGCAATTGCCATAAATGTTCTCCTGCTACAACCAAGTCATGACAATGGATGGTGAATCAGCCTTAACAGATGTAGCTACACTACCCGCCAGTTGCTGGCTTTTTGTGTGCAAGCCAATCAGAGATATTGTAATGATCATGCTTATTCTGTCTATAGCCAATTTCAAAATAGAATTCACCTCAGAGGAATCTCATAATACATTAAGCTTTTTCAAAGTTTGAGTGTTAACGTGCCAAATTTTTAAATCTGGCATGAAAGTTTCTGTCTTAAATCCTGCATTACAAATTACCCATTTTTTCAGTCCGATTTTTATATTTAGATACAAGAAAATAGAGCAAACTTTTTGACATTTTGTGATCCTATTCTTGCCAATTTTGAGAAAGATGACCAATATATTAGCTAGTGATTGATAAAGTGTAAAGTAGTGAACAAATGCTGACATAAGCATGTCCTGCCTTGTAGTGTATTGCTATTTGTTTGCTGTTTTTTCTGTTGGTGATTGACTTCCTATAAGTTCACTGTTTTTAAATACAACAACAATAATAATAATAATAATAATAATAATAATAATAATAATAATAATAATAATAATAATAATAATAATAATAATAATAACAGCATGGAATAAATTTATAATTCCAGGCACCTTAGTTGTGCCCACAATAGATCATGTCTTTGTTTTTCCTAAATGTAGTATCTTCCTGGGTCTCAAATTTTTTGCATAATTTGATTATTGTTGTCAGAACCTTATTAAAATGTTTTTTGTATTCATCAAATCACAGTAAAATTCTAGTATAAAAATGTAACACCATATCGATTTAAAAAATACATCTATGTATATTTGATTTGATTTGATTTTTTTTTTTTTTTTTTTTTTTTGCAGATAAGTACAATGTAGTACAGCTTGAGATAACCAACATCAACAATCCCAGTACAGATAGCAGCTGCCAGTACTTTGACCCCTCACAATTATCAGCAACTATTAATTCCGTGACAAAGCAAAACGTGATGGTAACAAGTGTGTCTGGCACCAACTTATGCCAGTTATCACCTTGCAGTCCGTCCCCATGCCAGAACAATGGCAAGTGTGCATTGAAGAATGTGCTTGGAGGATATGAGTGTACTTGTAGAAGAGGATACACTGGGATCAACTGCACAGAAGATGTAAATGAGTGTTCTCAAAGTAAGTTTCTTGTTCTAGTTCTAAATAAATGTTTATATATAATATTTTTTAACCTTATTAGATCCTTGTGGTGACAATGGGATATGCACTAACAGTGTAGGCTCATTCCATTGTACCTGCAACCAAACCTACACTGGAAGGACATGTCAAATAATGAAGAGTTGCACTCCTACAACTTGTCCAATGTCAGGTACATGATGAAGCTTGCGTAGTAAGTTCTCAATGTATTAATATTTAATATTTTTTTCTTCTTTCCTGCCCTTTTTTTGCTCCAGATGACGTATGCTTGGATGGCTATTCAGGTCATGAATGCAAATCACTAAAACCACAGAACTCCGTAGTAATCCGTAAAACAGCTGGATATACTCCTGGAGAACTCGCTGACTTTCTTCAGGCTCTCATAGATGAAGCACTTCAAGTAAGCACATCCAGCAGAACAGAGGACTTCATTTACACTGTGAATGTGTGTAATGTACTTGTAGTCTGCCTCCAGTGGAACTACTCCACAAAGCAGAAGAAAAAGAGAGGTGACACCACCTGCTTCATTGAACACTTCTTGTCAACCTAACTTCATCGCTCAAGCAGATGATAGTTATGTACTAGTATGGTCTTCGTGTCCTTCAGATGAAACTGAGCCCACGCCAGAGCAGCAGCACATGGTGTGCAGCTACTTGTTCGATCTAGGGTTGGTGACAGAGTGCAAGTTGCCTGATGGAGAGACAATGACCGCACCTACTGCTGCACCTTTGCCTCCCACTAGGTTTGTATATGCAGTATTTAGAAGTGAAGGTGTTTAACGCTGTAAATATGGTTTATTGTTCGAAAACTGAAATACAACAGGTGATGATCCTTTCCTATTTTCCTTGTGTACCAATAAGTAGTCATAATTTTAATAATAAATTCTTGAATTATACTATGAGCTCTAATTAATGATGAAGCTAGTAATTTTTTCCAATTGCACCAATGTGTGTATTATTATTATTAACAGTGTGAAAGTTGACCTGGTCTTTGTGGACGAAGGCAACAAACCAATAGATGCAGTTGACTCTGTCAAGACACTTCAAGATAGATCCACACAAGACGCATTAGCAAGCAATGGAGTAACTGTAGCAAATGTCGAAGTGCCAGAACCTCTTAGACCAGAAGAGACATCCGACTCCGGATGTAAGTGTGAGCTGTATTGTTTGAGTTTTTGCATTACATAATTTAAAAAATTTATTATACTTTCCAGCTAATCTTGGTCCAGCATTAGGAGGTGCTATAGGAGCGATTATTGGAATTGCTTTAATTGCCATCATCATTGTGGTAACTATAGTACTTGTTAAAAGGATGACAGCCAGCCACAAGGAACGTCAACATGAGTAAGTATTGATCTGGTACATTTATCTACTTGTATATAAATTATTGTTGATTTTTCTTCAGAATGTAAATCATAAAATAAAAAAACAATGTGCACAGTGGTATACTTGCTAATGGCAAGTAATCTAGCCTATACATTGTGCAATTGAATATAAATTCTGCATTGAGTGTGGGTGCAGTTGAAGTTACTTGCAGGGACACTCATTGGTATAGTTTCAACATGAAATTCCTGCACTCGGTAAACTACTGAGCATAAAGTGAAGCTACCACAGGTAACAAGAAATCATTTGCTCACTTGTTTACAATGTGATGATAGGAGGCGTTGCTCACAAAAGCTACAATTGTACAGCCAAAAATGACCAGTTTTGTTTTGTTTTTTTGTTTTTTTGTTTTTTTCTGGAAAACAAAGTCAAAACATCTTAAATTGTCCAGTTAGTGCCTCTTCTAATGCTTGGGAAGTCACCATCCTTGAGATCCGTTGTGGATGACAAAATGACTGACTGTGCGGGTAACACATATGCATGCTGAGGGCTAAATAGCAATTTAGCTTATGATACCCACATCAAGCTTTAGGACTACTTTTTTGGAATTTGAAAAAATCTCAGCCATTAAAAACTTAATTCTAAATTAAGCCACGTACTGTTTTTATTGTTGCTTTATTGTTGTTTGCAATTTCATGTGTTGCCATAAAAAAAAAATTAGAAAAAAAAAAGAGTTGATTTATTTATGATGTACTTGTGTGTTTTGTTGTAGAAAACAGAAGAGAGCTCAGCAAATGATAAATCTAGAGGAATGCAATACTCTTAAAAGTAAGATGAGCACACTTGCATCAGTAGCATCAACTGATCACCTCATTGAAGACTCCAATGACTACGATGTTCTGCCTCCTAAATCTTCACCTTGAAATTCATTAATATAGTAAGTTAACATCTGTGAAAATTTTCTGGAAAATAAATAATTACACATAAACAGTATTTACTCTTGATGCTTCAATAATTACCATTGTTATAACTGTTGTTGTTGTTGTTGTTGTTGTTGTTGTTGTAGCATTGAAGACACTTGGAAAGAAACAGTGTGATATTTGTGTGTGTTAATTATAATCAACATGTGTCATCATCATAGCATATTGCAGATTTCTCTTTTGTCTCCTTTTGTAATTCATTAATATCAGTACCTTAGCACAATTTTCTGTTATAATTGTTTACTAATATTATTAAGTATTCATTAAGGATCTACAGAGCTTTGAAGGACCCCAAACACTGTAGCTAATTCATGATGACTGAGCAGTGCCTAACTAATTTAGAACATAGCAACTAATTCTAGCAATTTGATTGCACTTTATATATTTCATGTTTGCCCTCAAGGTGGGAACATTTTGTGGATAGTATCCACCCTGAAAGACATAAGGCTGCTGTCACATTACGTGAACTACACCAGGTAAGAAACTGAGTGGCGTAGGAAAGGATGGCTGAAGGCTGGAGTCCTCCCCCTTACAATTTATGGGGCAATATATAGAAATGATTTACCACATGAACATCAACCACAAACAAGTCAGAAGTAAAAAAGTTCTTCTAGAAAAAGAATATAATAATAATAATAATAATAATAATAATTATTAAATACCGTTGCTATATTGTTGTCAGGTGTAATAACTTGGCAAGTGTGCAATAACACTTGCCCGGTATTTAAACTAGTTAAAGCATGAGCGCTTAGTGCCTAGTACATTTATCGCACTCAGTCCTCGGGCCTACGGCCCTCGGGCTGTCGTGCAATAAATCGACTAGAAACTAAGCGCTCATGCTTTAACTATAACTTATTATGACTATTATTATTATTATTATTATTATTATTATTATTATTACTATTATTATTATGACTATTATTATGACTATTATTATTATTATTATTATTATTATTATTATTATTATTACTATTATCATTATGACTATTATTATGACTATTATTATTATTATTATTATTATTATTATTATTATTATTATTATTATAGTGGATAGTATTTGAAGTAAAAGGGAAAAAAGAAGCTCAATGCAGGACAATATTTAGTGAGAAGAGATAACTCATGTAGGGAATTTACAGTGAGAAGAGATAACTCATGTAGTTAGCATCACAGTTAGTTATGTCTGGAAGAATAAATCATCTCAGACAAAAACTTATTGGATAGTCCAATTGTTTGCTCACGTGATTACGACATGCTAAGGAGGCGTTCTGTGGTGTATTTGGTCATTATACATTATGTCATTCCTGTGGTTTTATGTTACTTCCTGTTTCGTGTGGTTTTGTTCACGTGTCATCAGTATTTGTCAGTTATTCAGTTTTTTTCAGCTCAATAGTTGTTGAGTCTCGCGTCTTTGCTACTTGACAATAAAGGTCTTAGTTCATACCTAAATCGGCGGTTAATTGTCAGTAATATCCGAAATCACAGCGCGACGGAGAGAGACAGACAGACCATTGATGATGAAAGGACTGACAGGACGACTACTAGACCCTGTCGCGCATGCGTGCTGAGAGTTTTAGTGATTTTATTCCATAATAATTTATTTGTTTGGCTGGGTATAGACATATTAGATTTTAACATTAAGATTAGTCATACATTTATTAAAATTTTCAGCTACTATTCAGCTAGCCATCATCAATAAAACAAAAAGTAATAAAGAAACTGTTAGAAATGATGCTGTAACAATGTTTTCCGCAGGAGATCGGAGTGAAATAATACAGGGGATTACAATTTACAATCTGTGGCTGTTCCACAGCAACTACATATGGTATTAAATAGCTTATAATGGGATTTCTTTATACTTGATGCTGGAAATGCCGATACCTGTCTAGTATACAAAGAATCACGGGTTAGTGACTGAGCACGTAAGCCACATGCAAAGTTTTCAGCAGTAATTTGCACCTTATGTGCTCCACAATAGCATGTTTCGGTGCTTTAGTATATGGAGTGATGATTACTACTAAATAGTGTGGGAGATATTGGTAGAACTCATCATCAATACCAAATTAATCTAACAAGAAACAAGAAAAACAAGAAGATGACCATGATTTTACTGTATTTTTCTTCACTAATAATTCTTTCGAGAAGCCAGCAAGAATTTACTGTGACTCAGGTTCCCACGTTTACAGTGGGCACATTTTACCCCACAAGATCTTCTCTGAATGCTGACCAGACGGAAGAGGCAGTGTGTAGGCCAATCATCCATCATATTGACCGAGACTCTCCACGATTTAGAAGTGAACTAGTCTACAATGGAAACAGCAAGATAACCTTTCGGACAGTAGACAACCACATCATGTCCTCCAGAATGCAGTTCATCTTGGATGCTCTTGAAGTGCTCTATTCCAATACTATAACAATCTTAAAGGCATGGACTCCTTATTCTGATTCACAGCTTTTAAGAAACACAAGTTTACATTACGAAGGTAAATGATTGGTTTCTTAATTAAACTCTATCTCAAATGTAATAACTAAATTATCAGACATTAAGAGGGAAATGATTTAATTGAAATATATAAGGACGAAAGGCTTTAAACACTGGTACAAAAACAACTCTAGTTTTTATTCAATAGCAGGAATGCAAAAATTTGTAATTTTAGTGCTTTATATATGAAATTATGTATGGGACTGGAAATCATAGCAGCTTCTAGATGTTTAATATGAGTAAATAAGTAACACCTGCTGTAGGAGTGTCATTAATCCTGATTACAAGTATTTTACTGTACTAAATTAAGTATTTACCTTTTTTTTACAGTCTGGCAATGGTCTTGAAAGGCTTACATACATTAATATAACTAAACAAACAATACACTTTTTTTTTTCACGAAGTGATGTGTAAATTAATGACTATTATCTATCATCTTTTCCACTCAAAGTGTTGATACTTGACACTTAGCTTTAATAAACCAGCAACAATGACTGGTGGCTAATTGGGTCAGAATTTCACAATAAGTAAAATGTTTTGAAAGTCTGCTATGTATTAACAAATCTTATTAGCAACAGAATAATTATTACAAGACACACAATAAATAAAGCAATGTGTAAATTACTTATTTGAATGTCTAATTCTACGAGGACAATTATTTGACTGTGCATTAACACAACAGTTACTCAAAACAATTATGTTGACAGACTGAGAAGAAATTGTTAAGTCTACTATACAATAAACATCTACAAGTTACTATTTTGGTAAAAAGAATAGATTTACACTTATTGCTATACTGGCACTATCACTGGCAAGTGGTCTTTTATCATAATTCTGTAGGTATGCATGGTCTAATAAGTCCTCCATTGCTATAAAAAAATTCCTCAGTTCTGTCTGTATTATGCTAAACCTATTAAAGTTCTAATTATAGTAAGTTCACATTAAAATATATCATATACTTACCGCATAAATCCCTACACATTGGTGAATCCTTTTGTGACTACAGGAAGAAGCATAGCCGTTGAGTTGCCACCAGGCAGTGGCTACAATGAGTTTCTGAGTCTGGCCGTGAAGGCAGGTTTTGACTGGGTCTACTATGAGACTTCCAATAGAGCAAGACTCAGTGTCCTGCCATCCAGTAAGTAATGAAGGCCAAACTGTGGGTGGTTTTAGCATGTTAAACCAACTACCATTATAAAGTACCTGACATACCAAGATTAACTGGGGCTGTAATATGTAATCTTTAGAATTACTTTTTCAAATTTTTATTAATTACATCATTCTTTTTAACTGTAACCTCCCCTATTATGAAACTTATCATTTAAAATACACTTACCATAATGCCACACTCAATGACAAGTCTATGGTTTTCTTTTATTTTTATTCCTGTAATTGATCTTTCTAATGATGCTTTTAAGGTTATAATTTCATGAGAACTGAGTTAATCATTTGTAGCACAATTACTTGTGTGCCAATAGCTGAACTACAAGTGTAATGATATGACCTAACAATGCAACTGTTCTATGAATTCCAGATTGTGACAGGAAGGTAGATATGGTGTTCATGTTGGACAGATCAGGAAGTGTTGGATATCACAATCATAGCAGAGCCTTGCAGTTTATGAACTCTGTGGTGTCCTACTTCACCATCGGTCTTGAAGACAGTAGAATTGGCTTAGTTCCCTATGCCACGTCCGCCAGCATTCAGTTTGACTTGGACTCATATACTTCTCTCTTGAGTCTACAGAATGCTATATTAAGAGTTCCATACACAAGAGGAGCCACAAACACTCCACTTGCTTTGCGTTATGCAAGATATCTGCTTGACCCATCTCGCCGACGTGGTGCCAGGGAGCTCTCAAAGGGCATTCCTAAAATTGCTGTGTTAATTACAGGTAAAACGTTTTGAGGACAGGGTGTAGATTTAAGATAGAAAAAAATAAAGAAAATTGTAGCTCCTCAAGTTATTTAAATATTGACACTAATTTCTGTTTAACTATATTTTAAATTCTTGACAAACTTTTGTTTAATTGTTATTTGAATTTTTCTTCAAATTAAAATATATTTTGTATTCCTATATCCTAATGAGGTAAGCAAACCTAGGTAGCTATGAGGCGTGTGTGTATAAACACATCTCACTACCTATGCATAAAGGAATAAGTTGCAGCCATTTTAAAGTTACTGAATTATACAAAATGACTAAAATCAAAAATATCAACTTTATCCACCACAATTGTCTTATAGATGGCAAGTCTAATCGTGGGAATCTGAACTCAGCTGTGGCTGCAGTCAAGGCATCATCCATTAAAGTGTATGCTGTAGGAATTAGTGATATCAATAGAAATGAGCTTCAGTTCATAGCTTCTGACCCAGATAATGAGCATGTCTTCATCCTCCAAAACTACTTGGATGCCAAAAGCTTTGCTAGTTTCCTTGGTACCACCACCTGTGATAGTAAGTGGCTTAATGCTTACTGCTTTTTAGTGCTGACTACATGAGATTTAATCTGTACCCATTATGCTTTTAGCCCCTGCAATAATAGATCCTGGAGATAATACAACCACTGAAGTGTCTGATGGGAGGACTGAGTATTTCCAGATTAATTGTGATGGCTTCTCAACACATGTCCTGGTAGAGCTGTCAGATGTGAGGGGCACTTCATTCATCTATGCTTCTGCTACAGTCAAGAATCCAAGTTCCCGCACAGAAAATACAGCTTCTAATACTACCACAGGAATAACCAGGAGGACAGCCATTGTAAACATAGGAAATATAAAGGTAATGTACATCAAATTGAAGATAATCTGTAAGGTTATATTAAGTTCTGACCATTTCTTATTAAAATTATATGTACATGTAATGTTAGAGATAATTTTGATGTGTACAAAAATGTTTGAATCCAAAACCTTCATTTTTTCAGCTAGTTTATGTTGCTGTCCAAGGCCAGACTATCTCTGACCATTACACTCTAGTTGTGTGGGACATACTGTTTGACCAAGATGAAGTGTCTGTATCAATCAGGGAAGGAACTCCAGGAAGCTTTGTGTACGACACAGGGCAAAATCTGACCATGACAGGCCAAAGGTAAATAGAAATGTTATGACAATTATTAGAAGTTAAGGTGTCAGCAGTTAAAAAAGACATATATTCAGAATGAATTTGGAGTTCCAAATATTCTAAGTTTATTACCATAAACTGTATATTTCACCTGATAACAATAAAGTCTTGTTTATTAAGACTGCACATTTGGCTGCACATGTCTATACAAATGATGAGCAGACACTATAATATAATATGTTTATTCCTGTGAGAATGATAGAATCCCAGGAATTTGCTGCTGCTGCCAGTTCTTGCAAAGCCCTTTACATGTCAAACTATCTCCTGGTAGTCTCCAATAGCTCTGCTATGGAGGACATGCTTTAAAAGAACCTTCATCAGTTGTCTGTTAGCTGCCATTGAGACCCAAAGGAGATGCATAAGCTACTAAGGATTACCTGCTAAATTGCTTCAATAAATGTGGCAAGTCAACTTCTTTATTTTTTAGTTTTGCTTCAGTGTACTCTTGCTAACGACATAGCTATTGCTTACAAAGGCTATAAAAATCCCCACTAAATAGAAAATAACAATGTCCAATTATTAGCAATTATGTTATTTATTTCATAAATTCACAATATGAATCTATATCTATCTAGTTTTACCTACACTATTACAGAAGGGAATTCAGATGGAACGTTTTCAATTAATCAACACAATGGTACGATATCTACCAGCAACAGAGGGGTCGATTATAATACCAAGCAAACTTACAGTCTAATAGTAGTGGCTCAGAATATGGCACACAACTGCCAAAGAGCAAGAATCAAGATCAATATTCACATAATCAGCAATTCCATAAAATTTAATGTTGTTCCTATTGCAAATGTATCAGAAGGCACTGCTACTGGAACAGTTGTAGGCCAAGTTGTAGCAACTGGTGGAGAGGGCTCCTTGGTATACTCCCTTATAGCAGGAAATCAAAATGACACCTTCAATATTGACTCTACCAATGGCAATTTAATGTTAGCTAAGTCACTGGATTATGAAACTGAGACATCTTATGCAATCACTGTTAGAGCTGTTAGCACGGGCAGCTCTATTAATGGTAACACAACTATCTATATCCAAGTACAGGACATCAATGAGAGACCATACTTTATAATGCCACATCCAGCACTAATGAAGTATTCTATCAGTGTCGTTGAGAATATGCCTGCTAATATAATAGGAATATTTATGGCTGGTGATCCAGATCTATCTACAACGCTGAATGGAACACTTGTGTATCAAGTTAGTCCTGATTCTCTGCCATTTTCTGTAACGTCCAATGGAACTCTGTCTTCTGTAAGAGCTCTGGACAGAGAAACTGAGAGTGTATATGAACTTCATTTGATAGTGAGTGATAGCTGTCAGGTGTGTAATCTTTCCATTACTGCACTCATTCAGATTACAGTGACGGATGTAAATGATAATGCACCATTCTTTATTTTTACAACGAATCATACAGAAATAAGTGAAGATCTAAAGCTAAATACAGTGATAGCTGAATTCATTGCAAGTGATGCAGATGAAGGTAGTAATGCCATTATCGAGTTCTCCCTTGTCCCTAGCAATGTGCCTTTTACTCTCAATTCTTCCTCTGGATCACTCTCTCTCACTGGACCAATAGATTATGAATCTGTACAGTCTTACTCAGTCACTGTAACTGCCTCCAATCCTGGAACTAGTCTAGCAGTCACTACTACCAGTACAATTCAGATTCTTAACGTCAATGACAATACACCAGTTATATCAGGAGAACCTTATCAAGTTACTGTAATAGAGAACTCTCCAATAGGAACTTTAGTAACAACTATCAATGCTACAGATGGAGACTTGGGCATCCATGGTGAAATTAGATACACAATTATTTCTGGAGATTCTGGTAGTTATTTTGACTTGAACTCAACTACTGGTGCTCTAACATTGAAGAAAATCACAGACAGAGAAATTGTTTCGTCTTTTAGTTTAGTTGTTAGGACCAGAGACAAAGGCACTCCCTTAGTTCGACAAGATCAGACAACAGTTGACATTACTGTGTCTGATGTCAATGACAATCCTCCTATATTTAAGCCAAACACTTATTTTGTTCAGTTAAGGGAAGATTTGCTGAAATATTAACCGCTTGACCTCCAGTAAGTGTTGTAATGTTTTCATTGATGTCAATAATAGTTACCTCTACAGTAGCTGTAGAACTCATAGCTGGAGATCCTCCATCTCTACCCTCCACTACTAAACTATAAGATGGAGTCGTCTCAAAGTCTAGAGCATCGCTAATTTGGATCTGACCATCTGAGAATATTCTGAATGCATTTCCAGTGTTTCCACTTGTGATTGAGTATGTAATATTAGAGTTTGGAGTGTTAGGTTGATCTGCATCAATGGCCAATTCTCTAATAACATCGTGCCCTACTGGCAGTCAGCTCCAGTAGGCTCAATATTGGGTGTGTTCATGCCTCAAGGCCTTAATGATACAAATAACCTTCTGAACATTACTTATGGCAATATGGAGAGTAAATTTTCTATCAACTCAGCCTCTGGAATCATTAGTGTGCTGTCTGGTTTAGATTATGAAGGAACTACTTCATACTTCCTTGTAATCACAAGCTATGGACACACCACGGTATCGTCTTCATTAGTTGTTTATGTTATGGATGAAAACGAATTTTATCCTGTATTTTCAGGAATGTTTATTTTTGAAACTAATGAAAGTAGTCTATCCAATATGACGATAGGTTCAGTCACAGCAACTGATGGAGATCGAAATGACAAAGTGACATATGTAATTATTAGTAACAATCTACTGTTTAATCTTGATCCAACATCTGGGATCATAACAAGTAACATCAGGTTAGATCGCGAAGCTTTGACTAGGACATTTCGCCCTCCTTCTTCTCAGACTACTCTGACTATCGCAGCCACTGATGATGGTTCTCCCATTCATGTTAGTATCAGAGATTTCACAATAACTCTAGTAGACATCAATGACAACTCCCCTACTTTCTCTGACTCCATGTACTCCAATCAGCTTCGAGAGAACTTGCCAGCAGGTCAGGAGGTGTTCTCAGTCAGTGCCACAGACAGTGACTTGGGCACGAATTCTCAGATAACTTATTCCTTCACACTCGCTAACAACCAAGGATCTTCAAACCCATTCCAAATTGACCCGCTAACTGGAGTTATTGTGACTGTCTTATCATTAGATCGAGAGTTACAGCCATATTACTTGTTCTCTATCTTGGCTTCTGATGCAGGTTCTCCTCCAAGAACCTCTACAGCTATCGCTAACTTGACAGTTATAGATGACAATGATAATTATCCACACTTTCCACAAGCAGTATACTATTTGAATATTTCAGAAGGAATTATTCCAGGAGTTATGGGCACCTTTACTGCAAGTGATGACGATATTGGACTGAATGGAAAAATAGAATACACAATCAATAGCCCAAGCACAATTGTTGTATTTGAAATAGATAGAAACACTGGAACTCTGTCGAATAGAAATTCATTTGACTTTGAACAATCATCCCAAGAAACAGTGACCATCATTGCTACAGACCTGGGGTTGCCTCATAGACCCTCATCAGCTACTGTAGTCGTGAATGTCACTAATGTAGATGAACAAAACCCCACTTTTCAGTCAGCATCTTGTGATATCACAGTTCAAGAAGATGTTGCTATAGGAACAGTGGTGTCCACATGTAGTGCTACAGACTTTGACAGTATATCTAATGCGGGAGAATCTCCAATCACGTATTCTCTCACAAGCACTCTGTTTGAAGTGAATCCTTCCAATGGCACCATCACAACCAAGGCAGCTTTAGATCACGAGATTAACAGCACAGTGAGGTTAATCCTAACAGCTACAGATCTATCTGGTCACTTTTCCGTAAGATCCATTGTGGTTCTAATTAGTGACGTCAATGACAACACACCACAATTCAAAAATACACCTTACGCGTACCATTTCCTTGATGATGACATAAAAAATTATAAGCAAGAATTCCTAATGGCTGAGGCTGTAGATTTAGATCAAGGTGGTAATGAAACAGTTTCTTATTCAATAGGTTATACACGCATGATAAGTGAAGTGGAATCTCAAGTTCAGATTATGGCTCAGGATAAAGCCATTCCTCCACATACTAGTGTTACTAATTTAACCGTGATGTTCCAGTATCCATGCCTACAGCAGAAGTATGAAATTAATCCTACAGATGGACGCCTTTTAGTATATCTTTTATGTTCCATAACCGTTTCTCCACCCTTGCTATTCTATCTGACTCTTGGCCTCAATCAATTCATATCTTGTCACATTGTTTCAAACTCCCCGACTGAGTATCTCTGGCTACACAATGGAACAGCTCAGACTAATCCAGCTCTATTAAGACAGAGCTCACCATATGGAAATTATACTTTCAGTGAAATCACATACAGTCACGGTGGAGAGTATGCTTGTAGGGCATCCTCACTGGCCGGAGGATTACAATCACACTCAACTCTAGGCACAATACAAGGTAAATGCCACTCTAATATTAATATATATCATATATATATATATATATAATACATATTATATACATTGCTTAGTTTATTTACAAGGAATACCTACAAGTTCAGTGTTTGTATACCATGAAACAAAAATTAATTGTAAAAGTGAAAGTAGTTGATATATCTGCTGTCTTTTCTTCTGTGCTAGCATCTCCTATCTTAATTACTACACCATTGGATTCTGCATCGCAGCTTGGAGAAGCTTCAATCTTTACCTGCCAAGCAATTGGAATACCCACTCCCACTATACACTGGCTCAAGGAAAAGCTAGTTGTTGGAGAAGGCTCAATGCTCAACATTTCAGATGTTAAACAACACGATGTCTCAAGTTATGTGTGCGTAGCCAGTAATAATGCTGGGAACGTAGCATCTGATTCTGTGGAACTGGTTATATTTGGTAAGTATGTCCACATCATTAAGTCATATTGGGTAAAGGCTTTCAGGTCTTAGCTGGTTGTATGTTAACCTCGGGACATACCTACATGTTTAAACCAACCAAGATGTAAATAAAAACTCAACTTGTTGTGTTTATTTGAACCTCATAGTAAGCCCCTCTCTTATTAAGATATAATTATATATATATATATATATATATATTATTTATTCCACCCTAGATATCTTCACAATGATATTTTTAGGTACATGACCCTTGAAATAACTCTCGATATTTCACTCACACTGTTATTTCACTCTACCCTGATAGTTATAGCAACCGGCCAAACTTTTCAATTTTCTCGGGTTTTATAGCTACCTTCCTCAGGTGTACCCTGCTCTTTACCCTGCTCAACAAGGTTAGAGCAGCTGCTAAAATATCAGCTGGGGGGTGTGGGTAGCCCCTACAACCAACTTGCCTGGCTGTGAGTTACCCTTCCTCTAGTACTAACTACAGTAGTGAAGATATCTAGTGTGGAATAAACCACATATTACACTTGTCAGAGTGTTATGGCAAGATATTTCACTCTCAGGCTTTATTTTCACTCCTGAAAATAAATTAGCCAGCTCATGAAATATTTCTCCATGTCACACTCTGACTCATGTAATAAGTATTATATATCTTGTTCCTTCATTTGGAATGCAGCTGGGGCTTGCTTGCCACTTGTACTAAAGTACATATTATTTTTAAAAACTTTCTAGAAGTGAGAATTTTACAAACTAAAAAAATCAATTTCTTCACAAATGCATTATAATAATAGGTTTAAAAAATATGAGAAATTGCTGTCACAAAATTGGATATCTTATATTTTAGCCAATTCTATGATAAATGTGTTAAATATTGTTTACTTACTTTGTAAATATTGTATTTACAAACAATGGCAGTGATAAAAAAAAAAGAGTTTGGTTCTATATGCAACTTTTTACAAAGGTCCTTATAACTCATAAATAGCTACATATTTCATTACATACTGTATTGTAGACAAATTTAACATAATACAAATGGAACTGGCCAATATCAGCAACCCTAGCAGAGATGGCAGCTGTCAATTCTTCGATACTTCCCAGCTGACAAGTGCCATAGAGTTCACCACCAACCTCAGCTCCATGGTAACTCAAGTGTCTGGAACTCATTTATGTGAAGTGACATTTTGTAATCCTTCTCCTTGTCATCACGGAGGTATTTGCACAGAAAGGGATGATGTAGTCCATCATTATGAATGTACACTCTGTGGACAAGGATATTCAGGTGTTAATTGTAGCGAAGACATTAACGAATGCGACCAAGGTAATACAGCCTTTGAACTCATATGAATTGTTACATCTTGTTGTGGTTTGTTACAATAGGGGCCTGTGGAATAAATGGAGTTTGTTCTAATTCAGAAGGTTCTTTCAGTTGCACTTGTAATCTAGGCTACGTTGGCAGAAGGTGTCAGTACTTCAATGTCTGCTCATCTAATCCATGTTCTGGGTCTAGTAAGTTAGGTTAATCTGTAGCTAAAGCATCCGAATCAAAAAGTTTATTTCTATTCACTTATTTTACTACTTTTAATATGTAGATATCGCCTAAAATACTATGTCACATGATCACATGAGCCAATGCTACAATCCTTTCTCAATTTACATACTTCATTAAAAAGAGGCAATCCATTTCAACATATATGTATCAGTAATAGCACGGGTAACCGTGCTATTTGGGATTAACAGCACAAGTATATAACGCAATTGAAATAGCACGAGGTGGAGCCGAGTGCTATTTCAATTGCCTTACAAGGGCTATTGATCCATAATAGCACAGGATACCCATACTATCACTCGCTAATAGTAGGCCAGCTTGTTTTTGTTTTTTTAATACTTTGCGCTGTAGCTACACTGTATCGTTTACTCATTATCTTAGTATTTCAGGATTAGCTTCCTCTGGAACTTCATTTTCAATCTATGGCTCCTCTTAATCTGTTTTTTTTTTAATCCGTCTGATACGGGTAGAATTTCTGCGCTAAAGAATGACATTATCTCCAACAAGGAACTACTCGAACTGTACGTTCCAAGGCTAAAACTGTACGCATTCGCACTTACCTGTACTATTTCACTTAACTACCGCGGTATTTCACTTAGTTTCAGTGCTATTTCACTTAATTACATGCTATTTCACTTTCCCTGTGTGATTTCAATTGAACAGCGATTTCCCCATACATTTTTAATAGGCAATTTACGTGCCGCAATAATATAACATACAATATATTTCGAGTCAGTAGAATTGCCACTTTATTTTGTGACCTATTGAAATAATATAGAGAAGACTAATGCTGAACATTCAATGCGTGCTTCATGTGTCTGTATATTTAGATGAAGTTTGTGTGGAATCTCTGATCAATTCCCAAGGCTATCAATGTAGTGGTTTAAGTAATACAACATCACTGGTTGTCACAGTTGATAATGCAACTAATCTTGGACTACTTGATGAATTAGTTCAGGAATTCTTGGACAGATCGTTGCAGGTAAGACTGTACAAAGATACAGGTGTGTTTCAAATGTGGTGGGGTGAGATCATCGTGTTGATGAAAGATTTTAATTGATGGTTTAAACATCAATGGCTGGTGTCCGTGACTACTCCTTTGGGCTATTATATTTTTAGCATTGCAGTATGTATTTACCATATAGTCCTGGGAGCTGGAAACAAAGTCAGGGACACTAAATGTTTTGAATTTTGCATAATTTGCTATACAATTGTGCATTATTTTCATTTGATAGTATTCTCAGGTGGGATTAGATTGAGAATTGACCTACTAATTCCCAAAGCAGTATTCCTCAATTTGTGTCCCAACACACACGTATGTTACTGCGACGAAGTACTCCCTGTAATTAAAATAATCAAAACAATAGCATTGGAAATAAAGAAATAAATTTTAAAAAAGGTTGTTGGACTTATGTACTTTTAATGCTTATCCATTTGAATTACTTTATTGTATGAGGTTCTGAAACTCAGAACTGAGCAACCAGGAGGTGACAAGCTTTCCGCTCAGTTTGAGCCACATGGCAGCTCTGTGACTGTCTGAAATGGAGCTAAGTTTGTAGCATTAGTAGGGCAAGTACTAATATTTAGCATTTTCTAAGGACTTACATAATTAGCATATAGTTTTGTCTCAACTTGCTTAAAAATTCATCTATTACTAGACATCTTTTCCAGAAAATAAATAATATTAGAAAATGCCACACAACACAGTGGCACTTGATGCACTAACTTTAGCAAATTAGGAATGCAGCGGCATAGGGTATTTTTATCCATTTATTATCCTCTACCACATGCAAGACGTGATGAAGAGAATGATATCGTAAGTTCTATTATGTACAGCAGTTGCTATTCAGCAAGTTATAGGAATTGCTAGTTCATACAGATGCAATTCTTTAGTCTTATATATAATATAGAATATTTGATCTGTTGCATCATAATACAATAAATCTATAGTGCACTTAATTATAGCGAAGTCCCTATTTTATGCTGAAAACCCCATTTTTTGTCCCTCTAATTGGTTGGTGTATGTGAATGTGATGACACTATACCCGTTCAATTCATGATAATGATGCTGCTTCCGCCTAAGCTAATAAATTGTTCATGAATACACACACCATCAACGTCGTTACTGACACACAAGGGTATTATTAAAATTAGTTTTTTATTAGTATATTAATGTTACCAAACAGGTCATCATAAACTTGTCATGACAGGGTTAATGGGTAAAGACTTGGTGGGGTTTTTTTTTTTTTGTTTTGTTTTTTGTTTTGTTGTTGTTGTTGTTTGTCTATAGCTAGGTAAAGTTCTAAGATGCATAGCTATATCATTTACACATTATTTATATTTTTAGCTCCAAATAGATAAACATGAAGTAAAAAATAAAATTAGTAGCTACCAGCATACAATTCCTGTAGCTTATTACAGGCCAAAAAATAAAATGAAACTACCAATCTGTTATTACTGAAAAGTTTCTATGATAGAAGTAAACACATTTAGGGAATATTAAAAACCTGAAAAAGAATTTAAAAGCTTAGCTAATATCTTATTTTAGGGTCTGAATTTGTTTTGTTGTTTGTTTTTCTTTAGTTCTCATATATTTCTATCAGTTTGTGTAATTTGTTTTTGCCTTTTGTTAGGTGTTTGTTGTTAGTATGCCCATTTTTTCTCTAGTTATTCCTCTGTACAGTAAATCCTAGATGTTTTTTTCCCTCTGGTTTAGATGGCCAATCAAACATTCACAACATCGTGTGAGCCTAGATTTGCCTCTACAGCCCTCAACAAAGCCATCCTATTGTGGATGTGTCATGACAACGAAACAGAACCCACTGCGGAAGAGCAGTTTCCCTTGTGTCAGTTTCTATTAGAGCAAGAAATGATCATTTCAGAGTGTATTCCTCCAAATGGTGGTCTAATGATTCTCCATGTTCCTCTTCCTCTGCCAGCTGCCAGGTAAGCAAGACAGCTACAATTCTTCTATTATTAGCTTTAATGTGTTTGTTTCTAGTCTAAACATGGAATTGGTAGTATTGGATCAAAATCACAAACCCATTGATGCCTTGGACGCTATTAATTTACTAGCAACCTTTGAAATCTATCTGATTAAGACTGGAGTGACTGTCGTATCAATTGTTCCACTGGCACCTGGGCCACGCCCCACCAGTGATCAGTCAGGTAGATCCATATGCATACAGTTAGTAAAACAGTTGTCCAAACACTCTAGCTCTTCGTATCTACGAGAAATGCACACACAAAAATTGTAAGGCTTATCTATTAACATTACACAATAAATATTTTTCCAAATTTTCACCAGCTGTGTTCATGGGTGTGACTACATTATTGAATTTAGAGTCATATATTTACTAAGTATTCTCTAATATAGGCAATACCATATCTTCTGTTATTAAGATTATTGTAAGCGTCGTTATTGTCATGGCCAGTTTAGCACTTTTATTGTGCATTTGCGTCATTGGAATGACAAATTTAAAGAAACGAAAAAGAAGGTAAAGTGTGAATTCAATTTAGAAGTACATGTAACTTTATTGGCATTTTAACATTGTAGGCAAAGAATTGCGGTGAAGATAGAAAGAATTGTGAGGGAGCCAGATATAGCATGTACAACTTCTCCTAGCAACAGAGTGAACACTGCTGTCTTTGTCTCTGCACAAGACTCCAACGAGACTAATCAGTCTCCTAAAGTTGCCATGGAAACCATTACTGAATTATAATGTAATGTAAGCTAAAATAGCAATAGCTATTTCTTTAGCCATCCCTAAATATATATTAGACCATTCCTAATTATTTTTATCATTTGGGAAAATAAACAACAGTAATACCTGTTTCACAAAGATTAAGTTAGTCACATTTTAGCTATCTATGACAGATGTTCATATAATTGAATTATTGAATTGTTCAGATAATTGTAGCTACACTATAGAAAATGTATGATAAAATCCTAATGAAGGGGCGTGGTCAAGTAATTCTTTGTGTCTGCATGTGCTACTATTAGATTTTGGGTGTTCATTACGGAAGGATTTGGATATTTGAAGTTCTGATAACTAACACTCTACAGTACTAGTGGCATTTGTTGTTTATTGTTATTGATCCTGGGCAGGTCCTATGTTTGGTTTCTTGCAGGACTTTAGGAAGAGACACATTTCTCTACTTCTAGTTGTTGCTGCTGTTTTCCATGCCATTCACATGTATAACAATATTGTATATAAGGTTCACACTTTATCAATTCTATTACCTATTCTAATTTGATATTTTATCCATCATGTTAAGTAATTACCTACTATTGTTATGATCACCCTGCATATTGTAATGTGAAACAAGTTGTTGATCTTAACAGCGCACATGTATGGCATCCCAACTTCATGGAATCCAAAGACACCACTTAATGCTTCAGCACGGGTAGTTAAACTAATCAGTAGTTGGAATGAAGTTAGTTTTTAGTAACAAGTAGAAGTAGATTTTTTACTTGCTACTGAAGTACAGCTTTTGGTAGCAAACCAATGGTACATTAATCTACATTGTCATCATCATCACCATTCATTATTATTGCTGATATATAAGTGCTCTATTGAATCAATAAACTGCTTTATAGAGACTGGCAGACACCTTAGGTGTTGGTCATGCCGCCTATCTGCTGACTAGGCAAGTTGTGTCATATATTTTGATTAGGTAAAGACCGTCACACTAAAAAGCCGACAAAGAGAGATGGGAAACTATTTTCGTTGTTGCACTCGGTACTATCTTTGCACACGACACACTAGAGGTGAACGCTGAGGCTCGCTCGTTAGACTAACCCAGGAAAACAAGCCATTCGGTTATTAGGTGAAGTATTATAGCCTGGCCAACTGGCACATTTAGTGCTCAACATTGAATGACTCAGCGCTCCACGCAGTAGTCTTGGCTGTAGTAGGGACACGCGTCGTAAAGTAAGTTTAGTTTGAGCGGGAGAGTCTTTTTTATGTCTTTTTTTTTAGGTGAGGCGAGTGAGGATGTCAGTAAATAACGACACCCCTATTAGCATAAATGACGAGGTGAATCGAGAAAAACTCCTGGTTGTTTCCCCAGCGAGTCCCACCTGCCTATGCAACCAGAATGGCTACTGCAATGAGCTTAACTGCCTTCAGAAAAAGGAAAGACCATCTCTTAGTCCAAGTGTTGACTCCATTGGCAGTGCTCAGAATGGAATACTGGGCCAGACAGGACGTCTTGGACTGGTTAAGGCATCTTATGGGTCGTTGGAAGACCAGAACATGACCTGTCTTGTAAGAGGAGCTTCTTCTCCCGAGCCTGATGACTCTAGTGTGGGTAGCAATGAGAGCAGCCAGCCATTGCTGAATGAAGGACCTGTGAGGCGGTCAGATTTGGTGAGTTGTTAACTAGTCATGTGTTATATTATCACCATTGTGAATACAAAATACTTTTATATTTGGGAAGCCGAAGACATTGAAAGTGTATAAGGTCTCGTTAAACCCTGTCAAAGTAGTGTGGGTTCATTCATAGCCACTTTGTACAGCTTTACTTAGTGTGCACTTTCAGTTATCTCTTGCCGGGTTATTCGTCAAGGTCCTTTGTAGACTGACATATGATTTTGAAAAGTCGACTTGATTTACTTCAGTTGTTCTACAGTGAATACAGATATGCTTCTCTCCACTTTAGAGCAGGTGTGTCGTTGGGCGGTACATTATACCTCAGTATTGACAGCAGCACTACATGTCTCAGGAGAACAAAACCTTGCATCCCTACAGTTACAACCTGCAAAACAATAAGGAAGCTCTTTTCACTGCAACCTATGGGTGTAGTTCAGCACGCACGCCTATGGGTGTAGTTCAGCATGCACGCCTATGGGTGTAGTTCAGCACACCTATGGGTGTAGTTCAGCACACCTATGTAGGTGTAACTCGTCACCTTTTATGACTGACCAACTACTATAGCTTCACAGCAGTTGTGATAATTTTGAAACTACGTACAGTCTACACAATCTGGGACTAAGGACTGAAAAATCGCATTTCATCGATTATGCAGTAGGGAATGAATTTATTTATGAGGTGCCATTTGACTGGCTAGCTTACCAGAGGTCAGAGGTCTATGTTGGGATACTAATAATATTCATTGAATGCAGCCAGCCTCTCCCTCTCTCTCCTTCTTCCTCCTGCCTTTATTCATAGTAGATCAAGAACGTGTCTGTTCACTCCATCCAGATGCCTTCTTTAAGTACATGTCATGCATGAATGGTCTCCAGTTTCTCCAGCAGATATGCTCCAGTAGTATACAGCTTTCCTCTTACTATGCCACTAAAATGGAGTTTAGTTAGCAGGAGCAATGTGGTAGAACAGCACTGTTCTTAACCTTCTTGTGTACTTGGTTGTGTTTCTCTGCTAAGTGTGCTCTATTCAGAGTAATGTAGGAACCAGTACAGTGGGAACTTCTTGCTAAAGCTCATTTTGAAGAGCCAGGGAGTTATTTCTAGTGCAGGCAAAAGATTGAAAAATGGTGGAAGGCTGCTAATTGCAGCTGGTCAATGATGGAAGGCAGTTATTTGTAGCTGGTCAATGATGGAAGGCTACTATTTGTATGTAGTTGGTCAATAATGCTGCTCAGATAGTTCAGCAATACTCAAACAAGGTGGTTTTTGTTGTTGTTGTTGTTTTAATGCTAATGAGCAACCCATTACTTATTCCCCTGGGACAAAGTTAGACTATAGTACATTGCAGAATCTCTCTTCAACTTTAACCTAAATTGAGTGGCTAAGAGGGGAAGTAACCACAAACTGATACTGGTCTGATCCTATTGGTTTGGTCCGGTCTTGTTGGTCTGGTCTGGTCCTGTTGGTCTGGTCTGGTCCTGTTGGTTTGGTCCGGTCTGGTCTGGTCTGGTCCTGTTGGTTTGGTCCTGTTGGTCTGGTCTGGTCCTGTTGGTCTGGTCTGGTCCTGTTGGTCTGGTCTGGTCTGGTCCTGTTGGTTTGGTCCGGTCTGGTCCTGTTGGTTTGGTCTGGTCTGGTCCTGTTGGTCTGGTCTGATCCTGCCATTTGTGGTTAGCACAGAGACACAACTCGGAAGCGTAAAATTTGGGTAATTTTATCTCTACACTTCTCCACTTATCTGTAGATGAACTGATTCCTCACTTTACCTGATGCAGGATCACTTGCACGAATAAGACGAGGTCTTTCTGATTTATGTTCTTTAAAGTAGTGAGTGTTAATGTATTAGTTGGTAAAGTTAGGTGTGTGTTTGTATTTCATTGGTTTCATTCTGGTAGTTCATTTCTTCATGGGCTTTATGACACTGTGAGTTTTGAGGTTAAGAAAGTGCATGACCAGTGATTCCATCCCATGCATTGTCTGAGAGGAAGAAAGGTAGCTCATCTTGGCTAGCTAGAAGTCTTGTAGCCAGATCTTTGTAGACATGAGGAATGATGTACATGTATAGCTACAACCTGTTCTAATTACACAGAGAGGGATTGTGACTGAGGAGTGGCTGTGTTTGTGTGTGTGTGTGTGTGTGTGTGTGCTGGTGGGGTGATGCTGGCGCAGGTGGCCTCAGGTTGCACTACTGCATCACTGCTAGGAGCATGTAGTATGAAGAGAAGCTCATTAGAGAGCAAGGCTTCTTACAGATCAAGCATGCTTCCGCCAATCAAGTTGGGACATTGATCCATGGACAGGTGATTTCAATTCCTCATGTGTGTGTGTGTGTGTGTGTAGATATGTAGGAGTCCAACGGATGATCGTATGTATCACGTGCGGAGTGGCAGTCCTCTAGAAGAGTCGATAAGGTGTGGTTGCCATGTGAAGGTGGTGGATAACACCACCAGGAAGGCTGTCATCAAGCTGGTGCTGGCTGCCATCATCGCTGTTCTGTTCATGATCGGGGAGGTCATAGGTGAGCAAGGCAGCAGAGGCTAGTAGGATGTGTATTACTACTACTATTATTATTATTATTGCTCGAGGTGGGAGACACCAGCCACGCCCATTTTTAAACCCACACTACTTTGATGCACATGCCTATATGAGAGTGTATACTCCACACTGATCAGTGTTTGGTCACATGATGTTATAATCTTACACTCATAGAATTCAACTTTAGCTAATGTAATTATTAACTTCCAAAAATTCTGCGGGAGAGGGTGATCCGAGGGTGCCCCTACCTTAAGAGACCTTGATTATTATTGTAAACTGATTTTAGACACATTGCATTCTTTTTTCTTTTCTTTTTCTTTGCCGGTCTCTTTAATTTTTTTTTGCCTATCTAGTTAAAATAGCCAGTCAGAGACGTGCATATTGCAGTACGAGTCGGTCAGCCAGCATGTTTGTTGTGGTTGTTTGTTGTTGTCGTGTTGTTTACACGTGCTCATTTGTTGTTTTCACTAGACAGTCAGCGTTCTGTATAATTAGATCATGTACTTCCAGGTGATTGCAACTGGGTTATTGATGATGAGAGAATTTGGCTCAAATTTGCTTATACAAGTGGGCCAATTTCACTGTAGTGGGCCAGTTATATAATATTATAATTATATATTATATTATAGTTATATATATAGTTATATAACTATAATAATAATATACACTTAGTTCCAAGTAATGCGTGTTTATAATAATAGAAATTAAATTGACAACCACTGATAAGGCCTTCCAGGTACCAATGTGTTTAGTGGGAAGCACACCACACTGCAGATCAGGAAGTCATGGGTTCAAACCCTACCCGAGACATTTTTTATTTTTTTTCTTCTCAAAGGAAGAAAAATGAGACAGGAAAAAAAAAATTTAGTTGGAGGAAAAAAAAAGAGCGTGCAAGATGTTGCACAAAGGGCAATTACTATGAGCCATAATGGAGTGCAATGTGCCAAATGCCCGCCAATTATGCTTATCAAAAACTGCCGCTCAGCTGCCGGGTAAAAAATGTATAGCCCGAGATTATATCATCCTTCTATATGTCGTTCGTGTGTGTGTGTGTGTGTGTGTGTGTCAGGTGGCTACTATTCCCACAGCCTTGCCATCATGACAGATGCAGCTCATATGCTCTCTGACTTTGCCAGCTTCCTCATCTCCCTCTTTGCCATTTGGGTTGCCAGGAGACCACCGTCCAGTGGCATGTCCTTTGGTTGGCACAGAGCAGGTGAGTCATTAGCACTGCATTATTCTGTGACTACACCCATGACCACACCCACTGTTATTTCAGGTTTTGTGATAGTCTATATACTAATTTTCAGAGTATTAAATTCAGTCATTCATTGATTGATATACACGAAAATGAGATACATATCAAGTGATGGAAATAGTTTTGTGGTTGCGTCTATAGTTTAGTCTGTAAGTAGAGAGTGGCAGAGGAAATTACATTTTATTTGAGGTGCTAAAATTAGGGACTGTGTAGCAATACTGAGCAATGTTCTTGCCGATCTCGTTAATTCTGCTGTTGATGACTGAATGCGGCGGCACAAACTGCTCAGACAGAAGTTACAACTGTAAATTTAGTAATTGCTCCACTTGAAATCATTTGCTTTGCAGTTAACTAAGAGAGATTAAGTAGTTGTATTTTAGCTGATTTATATTGCATGATGAATGTACTGAGAAGGGAAGAAAACAACAAACAAACAAACAAACTAACTGACTAACTAAACAAGCCAGCATTGATTCAGTCATCTCTGCCAGTCCTGAGCATTCAACCACACCTCCTCAACCACACCTCCTGTAATTACAATAGATTGAAAATAGTAAAATGTCAGTTATTTGAACACGTTGGGGCTGAGAGGTGTTAAAATAACTGAAATGTTCAGATAACTGTATTATAAACACTAGTGAAGGGGCGTGGTCTATCAATTGTTCGTGTCTGCACGTGCTACTATTAGATTTTGAGTGTTCGAGTATTACTTCCGTTGTATTAGATTTCATATTTTACTCCCTCTCTCCCTCAGAGGTGATCGGAGCTATCGTGTCAGTGCTCATTATTTGGATATTGACCGGCATCCTTGTGTACGAGGCAGTCCTGCGTGTCATACATCGAAACTTCAAAGTGGACCCAGAGGTCATGCTCATCACGGCTTGTGTGGGCGTGTTCGTCAACGTCTTGTAAGTACAAGCTATAATCTTATGGTTGTATACGTCCCAACACTTGTGCTTGCACGTGCACTAATATATCCTCACTCACTTGAAGTACTTAAGCATTCACTCGTTTTGTTGATGATATCATGTCCGGCAATAGTGAGGAAAGAGGGACACTAATTGCCGGCTGCGGTCATTCAGGCCACACCCATGCCCCTCCCACCCCGCTCGCAGCGGTATTGATTCTCAAGTGGCTTAACAATGTCATTAAGTGCCATTAACGCTGACTTGCACATGAATGGTGTAGGGGAACAAGGAATGAATGAGCAGGCGTTAACTGATGAAAGTTCGGAGATCTGTTATGCTGTTGGGTCATCTAGCATGTGTGTATTCATGAAACTCAGGGATCAAAATAAAATTCAGAATTGTGAGGCCGTTTTGTCAGACCAACATATTTCAAATGTCAGACCCAATGAAATGTAGAATGGCAGGTTGTATCTGTACTTTACTTTTTTTAAGAAGAAAGAGCTGAATAATTATCTATTGCCCCAACTATCCGATACAAAAGTAACACTCATAAACATACCTTAGAAAACTTCTTGGAGCTGCATATTCTTTTCTCATACTTACGACGAACTTCACACCACAAACAGTCGACCAGGCCACGGCTTTCTCTGTCCTTATTGCAGCGAAGCCAAGAAAGAGTGTCATGTTTACGATTAAACTCCCTCTGCCATTTTTCGAACGTGGCTATCGACAATTGACGCCTTTCCTTCTTAGTTGGAGCCGTGGAGCTAGCTCCGCGGGATGCAGCTGTTCTCTTCATTTTGGGCGCGCCTCTAGTAATTACTGCGCATGCGTTAGGTAGAAGGTAAGGGTCGTTTCATTAATTTTTTTATTTATTTTATTCTCGGTGCGCGGTTTGCTCTGTACTTTTTCGTAGTAGTGAAAGAGCTCTCAAACAGTTGCTGCTAGACATAAGGGCCGGCCCAGTGCAGAAACGACCGGCCATTACTGAGAAATGCCCTGATTTTGGGCGATGGTCAACCGCTATTTTGATCCCTGAAACTAGTACGATTATTAATAAGTTTCACCAGAATAACAACACTGGAATATTTTTCATGTTTTGAATTTTTTATTGATGACTGCTCGTCTAGAAGGATAACTAATGTCTGGCATTTCATAAACTGCAAAGTTGATAGATGGGATGTGATGTTAGTTGAGTTCACTTTGCTTTCAAAGGACTCATAGTAGGGATTGCTGTGTTCAGGTGCTGCACAGTGCTAGGTGGAAATTGTTTGAGATTTACCGAGTGTTATATTGAGGAAGGTTATGAAATACCTCCTGGTGTTACTCAATGTTACACTGTGTTACTCTTGTGTTCCAGCATGTGTATGGTGTTACATCAGCATAGCCATGGTCACAGTGGCCATGGACACAGCCACGGCATCAACCTCTTCAAAAGGAAGCGGAATAGAAATTCTGAGGAGACCCAACGTCGGGAGGCTGGAGAGGGG
>WLWD01003877.1_pt1 | contig 48743 bp, 28 predicted proteins | sample 6712731 | NCBI WGS metagenome assembly WLWD01 (sample SAMN12718690, study PRJNA576275) | sponge metagenome | isolation source: marine sponge | host: Mycale hentscheli | place: New Zealand: South Island, Marlborough, Capsize Point | collected 2014-11-01 | reverse complement strand
TGATGGTGTGCAGTAGAGATGATGTGTGATGATGATGATGTTGTGTGCAGTAGAGATGTTTTCATTTCGTTTGTCTAGTAGCAAGCGGATACAGATACGTACATATAATCCAACGTATACATATGTGGTTACTCATTATGTTTGTGTACACTTTATCATTGGTTCCAGAAGCCAATATAGATGCTATAGTGCAGTATTATATACAAGGAAGTACCCCACCACATAATGGCCATTAATGCACTTAAAAAACAACTTCATATGCAGTAGCATAAGGTCTTTTTGTATCCATTCTTATTATCCTCTACCACTTCATTTAGTTGCATCAGTTCCCTCTCCTGCTTTCTTCTTGAGTCATCTTGATTCTTCTTAAAATTGCCTATAGCTGTAATTAGTTGTCATTTCTTGTAGCTTCATTTACTTAATAGCAGAATGTGATGATGCTTTACCCATTCAGTTTGAGGCAACACTTTACCTACTGGGGTGAGCTCATCAATTATTCATGAATACATACACCGTTGTTGTCATCATTATTGAAATGCGATCACAATAATTGTGACCAGCTCCACAAAAACCGGACAAGTTACGTAAAATCTCATAAACAATCAGAACCAAAAACGGCGAGAATCATTTTTTTGGACGAATTTTTTTTTCTTGCATAAGTACAAATTAGAAACTTTTACTTTGATCTTCACGAAGTTTGAGCGCTTAGATCGATTTCCTTCATGCTGTATAACCGCTTCTAAAAAGAGCTGCATGGTAAGCTCCATTTTCAAACTGTGTGTACACGAATTTGATTAGTAAGTGACGCGGAGAATATCGCAATAGTGTAATGGAGAAATGGGGGCTTCCCCTGGGTCTCTATGGTTATTATAAGCAGCTACCGTGGTAATAATTGCATATGCTTAGAAATACGGACTATTTATTCCGCAGTGTAAACACAATCTTTCGAGGCGTTTTTCTGTGAACGCTATAAGAGAGTTAGTTTTAAACAAACGCTTATAACTTTGTCATGCTCACGCGTATGCAGGAGTTCAATAGCTCATTTTAATTGCAGAAAAAGTACTTTCAGAATCAAATATAAAAATTTCAATTTTTCCCGACTTGTCCGGAGCCGGTCACAATTTATAGATGACATACGTACATGCCCACTAGATATAAACTTTAAATTCGTGTGTTGTTGCCATATGTACATTCTTTCATTAGTGTACAGTATGTCATTAAACTTTCTCTCTCTTTCTCTGTCACACATACACACATACACACATCACCAATTACATCTGTTTATTATTTTTTTGGTTGTGTTCATATTTACAATGTAGATTTCGTAGACAGTCCTGTTTTAGTTTACCTGTTTAGCACTGTGAATGGTAAAGGGTCTCCAGTTGACTTGACCCACATCAGCACACTAACTAAACTGATTTTATGATCTTGAAGAACCTTTACCAATTTTCATTCTCCAAAAGTTTTTTTTATGTACATATGTAGCTTTAGTACTGTCTTTTGTTTGTTTGATTGTTTGTTTCTTTTTATTTTGTATCCAGTCAGGCACTGAGTGCAGTTGACTTGGCTCTGTGGGATCTTCTAGGGAAGTTGCTGGAACAACCTGTGTATGCTCTACTGGGTGGCAAGACGAAGGTAAGGAGTTTAGTCAGATGTCGACAACTGTGGCAGGATGTGAAACAAGCTTAAATAGTACAAAATGAATGAATTTTTTTTTTTTTGGATCAAAGAACAATTTATTGTGTGGAACACCTTTACCATATTATTACCATTTGTGTTGTAACTGCTGCAACATGTTATTATATATGACTGCCCCTGATTATGTCAACATTTTTTTCCAGACTTATTACTGTAGGCTTGTATTTGGGTGCTCAACTTTATGTGAGCGTTTTGTTGCTCAGCAACTACGGTAAAGCTTTTAGCAATAATGATGGGCTTTAATACAAGTCAATAGAATCAATTTAAGTTTGTTATGGTCACCCTCCTACTGTGTGTATTTCTGAATATGATTCCCTTTACCCACTTCTATAAGTTTAACTGTGATATACATAAAGTTTGTGGAGATGGAGGATGATGTTGATGTTATTGTTTACTTATGGATTAGTTATACCAAAACTCATGAAACTGCCAAGTCACGTACGCACACGTACAGTTTATCATGAAAGTAATGCCGTAACATGTAGTGAATATAAATGTTGTTTTTTAGAATGCAATAATTTTCAATTTAATCAGCAGCTACTAGTTTATTAATCAACTTGTTTGTGTCTCCAACTCTTCCCCGTTACCAAACACCAGCTAATAATTGGGAAAATACTCGATTGTTGTTTAATAACTTGACCATTCAGAAAACTGTAGACAGTAATCAAGTCCAAAAGAAAGTGAGTTTTGATTACTCAATCACACGTTTTTATTTTGATCACAAGTTTTTTTGTGAGCACCTGGTGTTGTATAAACGGTTATGCTTATTACTGAACTGCATATGGAAATTTATGGACTATAACCAAGTACATAGACTATTACCAAAAATTTTATTTAGTGAATGCATTGTAGGCATTGGAATAAGACTTTCATACATACATCCACTGAGTGTTATTTATATTTGGTAAAGGTTGTATGCAAGTACTAATAGCAACTGGTTAAGCTATAGATAGCAATTTGTTGTTGTGTAGAGACAGACACTCAAAATTATATGAGTGAATATTTGAACATATATACTGTATACACACATGTACGTCCTACACTTTATTAATAATTGTGATTGTGTTGTACAGCCTTGTTATATGTACATTAATAGTTGTCAGTGATGCTAATGTTCTCTTAGGAGAAGTTGCCAGTGTACAGTACTACTGCACGTCCAGACATTGCTAAGGTATGTACTTACACTTTTCATGTAAGACTGTTTAAACTAACTAATTCTTTATCATGTTACTGAAATAATACTTGTTAATTATTGTAACCTAAATGTACACATGTGATGATACTTTACCTAGTTATAGGGTTTTTTGTTAAAAGTTTGCCCCCTCCCCCTGAAAATTATTATGATCTTCATGGTGACTTGCCGCAAAATTTTTATAATTTTCATTGCAATTGGAAACCCCTGAAATTTCATTTAATTTGACCCCTCTCAAGTTTTGTTATAAGAATACTGGTGTAGTATTATTACTAGTGGTGTGCTTGAGCACAAATAGCGAGCGAGCCTTAAACTACACTATTGTTAAATGATTGATTTTAACAAGTAACACTCAAGCTACTAAAATATAGTCAAGTTTTTAAATTACATACAGATGCGGTAAAGGGGATTCAAAGCCATAGTAACCACTCCCAGCAACTGTTTGAATTGAAAAAGAAGCAACAAAATCAAGTCACTTTATTTAAAGTTTCCTTTGTGACATTCTTAATAGTATGTAGTTGTAACGCACAATACTTTCACACAACTGAACATACCTACGCAAGACTTACCTTCGCGGTTCGTCTAGTGGACAATGAAGTTACAAGTAAATGCTGTTGAGTAGGGCTTATAACTGTGACAAATAGCGACTAACTCGAATAGAAATGGAGCTCCCATAAGTTTTTGCGTTTAAACTGCGCCCGCAAAAGAATTTAAAGCAGTAAACAATTCAAGGTGAGGGTAATGGTCGCTAAACCGGAGGATTCTGGTTAGTGAAGTTTGGGACGGGGTCAAACGCAGAGCGAACACAAAAATACGGAGGGTCAAAGTACAAAATGACATACATACGTCCAAGCATATATATAAATAAATAAACAAACATCCCCGATTTTCGATTGTGTTACCCCTGTAAGTGTCTCGCTCGCTCGCCAATTAACCATAGGAAATTTTGTCTTATTATTCATTTACTCATTGATGCCAAAAAAACAAAAACCCAACCCAAAAAAAAAAAATGGAGTGACGGTTTGCTTTCTGTCACAATACACACAGTTGTGCAGCTTGATAACAGATGGTATTATTGGACAACACTCCTATTTTTATATTTTGAATATACTGTATATCCTGTCTTTTCCTTTGACTGAACTAGGAGTTGGGATTTGTTGGAGCTAAGATTCCGTGTGCATATGGACCAAGTGATGGAGATGAAGGTCTCAAGAAGAACGTGGAGATATTCAAGGAGGCCAGAGAGTCTGTGGGACCTGACTTCCCGCTCATGTGAGATTTCTGAACTAAACATTCGTAGATTTGAGGAGATTATTAGATTAAGTTCAGCAATTGTGTAAAGAGCTATTTTTCCCATACGGTATATGGCATATCATTAGTAGACTTGTTTGAGATTGTACTACTGCGATCTTTTCCATAACAATCTTTCTTTTTTTTTTTGCATTACATGCCTGTCAGGGCTCTAAAAGAAAGTAAAGAGATATAACTTGTAATGGTATAATTATGTTGAGTAGGTACAGTGTATATGTAGTACATGTACACATATAGTTAGCAACACATTGTTATGGTAAAGGGGGATTAATATCCTTTCTTGAGGAGATTAAAATATTCTCTATGATTTAAAAAAAAATTAATTGTTGTCTTACTCATAATTGCAGGTTAGACTGTTACATGGCTCTCTCTGTTCCTTATGCCACCAAGGTAACTAACCCATTCATCTGATTAGTGCTTGGGGTTAATGGTTGCATATTACCATATTTGTTCTAGCTTGCCAAGGCTCTGGAACCTTATAAGCTGAAGTGGATCGAGGAGTGTTTGCATCCTGATGATTACCATGGCTACAGCGAACTGAAGAAAGCACTCACTGGGACAACTCTGGTTACCACTGGAGAGCATGAGTATTCTCGGTAAAGGGTGGCTAGTCCTAAATCAGATTGAGCCTTGATTTATAGACAACTATTTTGATACAATATTATTATTATGAATCATTTTCTTCAGTTTGCTACTACTGCATGTACTAATCTTTATAATTTTGTTTGTTTGTTGTGTACGTAGCTATGGATACCGTCTCCTAATTGAAGGTCACTGTGCAGACATCATCCAACCAGACATCACCTGGATGGGTGGTATTACAGAGGTGAGAGGTCACTTTAAAGGTACTTTCACATAATTATAATAGTTGAGATTGTCTATGGGAAAATCAAGCACATCTTGGCCCTATAAAAAAAATTTTCACTAGCACATCAGCATCATATTGAGCTCTCCAAGATTTATAGCGTGATCTTCCTTCAACCATTCCTGACGTACACACCCTAATCCACTGAGTTTCAAAATAAATGTTTTTACAAGTAATAATGTTTTCCCGATGCTTAGGGGCATCATTTTGTGCCAATTTCCCTTTGTACGGACACAAACAATGCTGAGAAAACCAATCTCAAATCTGTTGTATGTTTAGATAAAGTTCCGAATCCCGTTCTGTATTACGGCCGTAAAACGGTAGTTTTTTACTGTAGTTTTTACTGTTGCGTTCCGTACCGTTTTGACTAAATGGTCGACACTGTTTACTAAAACAGTAAAATACATTTAATCTTTTCCGTCGATTTGCAGATATTTTCTAGTTAGAAACTCTTCCTTAGCTATATCAGCAAGCTAAAGCTTATATCGATCATTAAATGCTACAGGGATAGTGCAAGAAAGCTTATATCAGCAAGCTAAGGCTTGTATCGACCATTAACTGCTACGGGGATAGTGCAAAAAAGCTCGGACAGAAATTTAATTTGCTTCAATAAAGTTGCAGACCGAAATTCCGATGGGCACAGAGCTATAACGAGGTCCGCACTTCGTAGATCTTCTGTTAGCTACTGATGGACCTCCAGTAGTAAAAAATCTAAGCCCGAGAAGGCCCTAAATCGAGAAATAATCGCTACTGTGCGGTGGTCGAACTAACAATTCTCCGCGAGACAACTTCAAATAGGACGGCTTCAATTTTTTTTAACGCTAAAAGCTCCGCCTCAGGAGCCTCTAAACAAAAAATTGGAACATTTTATTGGATAAACGATTTTTTATATTTCTCTGAGCGAGAAATATGGTGAACAAGAAATATTAAAATGGTAACATGGTTGAATTAAACGGCCGTTTTTTTTTTACCAAACAGATTACCATTCCCCCCTCTCCTCCCCCCCCCGTTTTTTTAATCGTGTGATGGCCGTTCTACGGAACAAATTTGGAACTTTATTTTATCTTCTACTGTACATGTGTATGTGCCATGAAACATCTTGACAAAAAACAACAACAATAAAAAAAATGCTGATTAGGTTTCAATGACTCTCTACTGGCCACAAGTTAGCCACTCAATTTATCAATTCTTACCGGTGACTTTGCTAATTTGGCAACCATTTTGATTGCAAAAGTGCACACGGTTAGTTCAAGAGTTATTGGAAAGTTTATAGAGAGGTACAAACGAAAAAGGACCATGCTTAAGCTTAAAGAAACCTAAAGCCGCTAGAAAAGTGTTGTTTCAATGCGATACAGTCTGTCTGTGAGTAACAGGCTATTCCGAGACACACTTCCCAAGGTACCCGGAAGAAAGGGATTAATTATTATTATTATGTTGGCAGAAAAATAGATTTTTAAGACATGTTTTTCGGGTTTGTTATGCAGACCTGTGGTGCATAGCAAATCATGAATAGGGTTATTTGATCGTGAATATCGTTGTTGATGTTGTGGTGGATTTTTTTTACTGTAAAGGAAACACTTATTTGGGCATTGTGAATATTGTGTCCTAGAACTAAATGAAGTTTACACAATAAACTGAAAGATGATATGTGGAGAGACAACTCACAAAGCCAACTCTTCTTTTGTGTTATTTACTTTTCTTTTTTTTCTTTTTATATACTGTTTTCTTTTTCTTTAAATGTTTTATGTTATGGGATACCTATGAATGCTGGCCACACTTTGCTTATCATCTTCACATGTACAGGGAAGGGAGAAGGTCTCCCGATAGGGGGAGGGGGGGGGGGGGAGGGATAAGGTTGACTTAGCTAATTTGGAAAGCTTCCATAGATACATATCTGCTTGGAACTGACCAGTCCTAGCATACCTAACACCTATAGTATATATAGTACTATATCCCAGTACACTGACTGGATGTTGATAGGTGGTGGAGATCACGGTGGCTTGGTGTGTAAGCAGATTAGTCTGTGTTGCATGCAGCACATGTGCCATGCAACTTACGGGATGATAGGCTTAGACCTACTGTATGTAGTATAAGACTTCACTTTTAAGCACATGTGTCAATGTTATGTTTCAAAGATCCAGCGGTTAATTGTTTTGCTCACGTAACTTAAGCTTACGTTAGATGTAAGGGGAATGATGTGTGTTCAATTTCTAGGCCAGACGTGTGGTTGCCATGGCGTCCGCCCACGACCTGTATGTGATTCCCCACGGGTCCAGTGTGTATTCCTACCATCTCCAATACGCCTATCGGAACTGTCCACTTGCTGAGTTCATCAACCTGAGTCCCAAGGCAGACAAGATAGTGCCTTACTTTGGTGGCTTGTTCCCAGATGAGCCTCTCCCTAAAGATGGCTACATTGAGCTTCCTGACAGGTATGTATAATTTTTTATTATGTTATTACGATTCTCAGTTGCTGTGGCTTTCATAACCTCTGTTTGACATCTTGCCCCTTACCCTATAATGACTTTTTCAGCCATACTTTTTAAATTCAAATTCTTAAAAGTATGCAACGTAATTCTGTATAAAGCTTAATATTATTATCTTAAAATATAATTTTGTGATGGAAAATTGTTTCAAACCTTAAGTTAGGTGAATGATAAATCTATAAGCAGCATACATGTAATATACAAAGTTAAGCTGCGTTAGTGCACTCAATAATGAGAAACTCTGCCCACCCCCTTAGCATTTTAAGTTAAGCATTTCTATTGATTCACTGCTTTTTCTAGCTAGAGACTCTTCCATAGCTATATCAGCACGCTATGGCTAGATTGGAACTTTCTCACCTAAAGGGGTCTGGAAAAAAAGCAAAGGAAAAATGTGAAAAATATCTTAGTTGTCCCCGGGGATTTGAACCCAGGGCCACCAGCTTTAGCCACCGGTGCTCTAACCACTGAGCTATGATGATGCTATGGCTTTGTATCACCTGTTAATTGCTACAGGGATTAGTATAATACGGACAAAAGGGAAAGTGTGAAGATCAAAAGATGAATAGGTAGGAAGGACAAAACAAAATATATGTGACAGTGCCTAGGAAAAGGGACCTTTTCCGTAACAAAGTGAAAAATGAGTTATTCATACCACTGTGTAGAGCACTTCTTATGGAGTATTTTGATATCAAGTTTATAGGCAGGCGCTCCTTGGTTCACTAAATATACGAGCGGCAATCTGACCATTTTGAGCACAGTTATTTCGAGAAAACTGCAATTAAAACTTCTTATTCAATTTCTCGCGGAGTTAACGTTGAATTCCGTAATCTAACCGGAAGTCCGCGTTACGGGTTAGGTAAGACTGTTACTCATGCTTGGAAAATGGCGGCGATCAGCTGAACGGCAGTAAGTTATAGTTGGGGCCTCTTACTTCATTGATGGGGGAGGCCTTACTCAGTTTAGACCCTACATTGTGTAGAGTACTAGACAGGTATGTCTTTAAATAGCACTGGATGCGTATAGACATAATTTTGCAGGCCGTTTTGTGCTTTTTTTTTTTTTTTTTGTTTCCAACAGTTTGATAGTTACAGTAAGTCATTGATACAGTCACTCTTTTAGAAATGATCAACTAGCTTGGTTTGTTAGTTCACTGGCTAGCTAAGTTTAGGATTATATTTGTCTTGCAGCCAGCTTGTTGCCTGTTTTGGAACAAATGAACAATAGGAATCTCTTTAAATCAATGAAGAAAAATGATGGACTTTCAAAATGTGTTGCCTTCTCTTGTTGTAGTGTGACAGAAGTCCTCATCATCACTGAAACCTTTGTCCTGTCAGAGACTTGCTGATTATTCTATTGTCTTCACAAAAGTAGTCCCAGGAGTCTCCAGGTCTGCAGGCTCCAACTACAAGACTCCATAATAGCAACATCAACCTATATAGCTTGATTATTCACATTTACTATTTCTATTCTGTTGCTGCAATGCTAACAAAAACTTATAAGAATATTTACCCGCGATTATCCGAGGTAGGGGTAATTTGTTGCTGGGCAACAAATTGAATTCGCCCACGATTTTCAATTACTCGCGGGTTGGATTTCCGTGCACGCACGTCAAAATAGAGAGTAAAAGGTGACTGTGTTTAAACAGGGCGCTCGGACCTTTAACAGCGGTTTCAGCCACTCAAATTTGGTGTCAGTGTAGATAAAGGGTAGGAGATACCTGTGGGCCAATAAAAAGAAAACCAAAAAAAAATTTTTTTGTCGGTGTTTGGGCTCTACTGTACATTTTTGATGTTACGTAAAAGGTCCCTTTTCCTAGGCACTGTCACATATATCGTGGACATTGTACGTATGTACAGTAGGAGTCAAAAAAAAGTTTCGAATTCCGTTCCGTAGTACGGACCTAAAACGGTAGTTTTTTAACCGTAGTTTTTATCGTTGCGTTCCGTACCGTTTTGACTAAACGGCCGACACCGTTTACTAAAACGGTAAAAAACGGTGAAGCATTTCCGTCGATTCACAGATATTTTCTAGCTAGAAACTCTTCTATAGCTATATCAGCAAGCTAAGGCCTTGAATCGACCATTAAACGCTATGGGGATAGTGCAAAAAAGCTCGTATAAAATTTTAACTTGCTTCAATAAAGCTGCAGACTGAAGTTCCGACGGGCACAGAGCTATAACGAGGTCCGCACTTCGTAGATCTTCTGTTAGTTACTGACGGACCTCCAGTAGTAAAAAATCTAAGCCGGAGAAGGCCCTAACAGCGAGAAAACGTCGATACTGTGCGGTGGTTGAACTAACAATTCTCCGCGAGACAGCTTCGAATAGGACGGCTTCAATTTTTTTTAACCCGAAAAGCTCCGCCTCTGGAGCCTGTAAACAAAAAATCGGAACGTTTTATTGGATAAACGATTTTTTATATTTCTTTGAGCGAGACATACGGTGAATGAGAAAGATTAAAACGGTAACGCGGTCGAACGGAACGGCCGTTTTTCAACATACGGCGTACCGTTTTTTCCCCCGTTTTTTAATTTTGCGACTGCCGTTCTACGGAACGGAATTCGAAACTTTTTTTTGACTCCTACTGTAGCTTTAAAAACTTCTCAGTAGATGTGTAGCATCATATGAATTAAATCATAGCTCAGAGTATGTGTGGGGTGACATCAACCACATTGATTAACCTCAACACTTGAGATCAATCATTGTGGGCAAAATTGGTCTATGAATACTTTCAACTGGGTTATGAAGGCACACGTTTCTCTTTATAATAACTAGCGACACACTAATGCAGAATTTTGACACCTTCATAACAGATAAACTAGTTTTTATGCAATATGTGTATGCAAATGTAATTGGTTAACCACTGTAAAAATATTTGAATAGTCCAGTTTGGATGTGTACATACTTGTCATACATTTTTGTCTTCAATACTTTAATTCACTTCTCAACATTTCTTAGCTCTTTGTCGTGAGAATTTTAATTGGCAGACTATTGTATGTCAATTACCGTTTCCATTGAAATTGTTTCTTTGTGGATTTTTGCGGTTGATTTGCGGTAAAAATTCAAAAATCAAATTCAAATCCTAAAAGACGCCCGAAGTGTTGAAGAAAGTCGGCGTCAAAAGGGTTAAAATATAGTTGGCTCAGTCACCTTATACATTGTAATTTTATTGAGTAATGTACATGTATGTAGAGCTGGTTTCGGAGTGACTCTGAATAGAGAAGGATTATGCAGACCTTATCCAAGGACACCAGAAGTGGTTAGTAGTTTAGTTACCTAATTATAAAATTATGTTGTTATCATCAGTATCTAAGAATTCTATATTTAAGTGAGTGATTTTTTTTTATTGTAACTATGGATTAATAACTTCTCTAAATTCAGTTTAGACTAACATTTGAATGTAAAATCATGTTCGTCTACGGTAGACATAAAAATAAAATGCCGGTTAGTGCACCTTAGAAGGGGCGGGGCGTACTTCTGCATGACCATTTAATAAAAAATGGTAAGCAAATAGCATAAACAGTGAGGTCACAGTAGTAGACTTGGAAAGATTAGGAAAAAAATGTTGAAATAACAAGTGTGCAGGTAGTGAAGCTAGACTTACACTTGTGGAATTAGACGAGGAGGTTGTGGTTGCAGATTATGACAGATATAGTGAGAAAGAAGTGGAGTAATTATGGCCAACCCTCCATGTGCCTATAGTAAAAAAAATTGGTAACTAGTATTTTTTATAAGTGCTATAGGCCATATGAAAGCAGCGAGTGAAGTATTTCACTGCAAGAAATTCCTGTGGTAAGACCCTGGTAGGGTTTCTGCATCAAATTATACTTTTCTGTGCTAATGGTCCGTGCGATAATGGTACAACATTTACTGCCATAGTGCGTTCACATTTTGACAAAATATGGGTAAAGTACGGGAACAGTTTGACTATATGATGCTAATTATATGGTGTAAAAACCAGCATGTTATTTTATGTCTACTGTATGTACTTATACATTGAATTTTAAATATCAACTTCTTATCAACTTGCAGTTTCTAATCAACGTAATGATAACTATTATTCCAAACTTAACCCATTCACCGGCACAAGCGCCTATAGGCGCTCAAGGATGACGTAATGTGGGAAAAAATAATTTTCCCCTAAACAATAAAACGCTAAAGCTTAGCTGCAGTGCCCAGAGCACGGCTAATGTGTTATTCTATTACATGTATTTTTAGGATAGAAATAGGTACTACGTAACTGAGGTAGTCGGCTAAAAATAAACTACCGCAGAGGTACTACTGTCCAGGATAGAGAGTTAGACTTGCCCGCTAAAAGCTGTCACTTGGTTGCTGGCTGAGGAAACTAGTTTTCAACTTGAGAGCTACTAGAGCACTGTAGGTAGCGAACATTCCAGCATCTATGTCGAAGAGGAATGGACCTTGATATTCCAGGTAAGAAAATCAGCTATTTACGTAGAGTATTCGAGAAATAGTTTTCCCCGGGAACATGGCGGTAAGTTTTATTATGCTTAAAAGCTTTCCCGGGAATGTGGTACTAATTTGGTCACAGCTGTAAAAAAAATCTGATAGTCCGGGCTAGAAAGCCAGATTTTTTGTTGCCAACCTTGTTTTTGTATATAAAGTAATTATTTAAACCTCAATTGTGACAGGCTGTAGGAAAACAGACCACTTCACGCACAAAATCATTTCAAGATACAGACCCATAAAGCAGTTCGAGTCAAGTTTTGTGTTGTTTTTTTTTTTAGTATCAGTATTTATAGATCTTAACTTACGCTTGTACCAAGTTTCAGCTCCCAATACAGTTATCTTCAAAGCCTGCGCACCGCTGAAGTTCACAAACCTTTTTAGTATCTCTCAGTTTACGGCGTAACTTTTCAATTGTTACCGGGAAAGTTAACGCGTACGCGCGGGTATTTCCCTTACCTGTGAGGGTAATTCCCAGTTACTTGGCAATTAATGAAGCAGCTAAGATACCACGCCCTTGGGCACCACGTGGCAGTTCGCGCGAAACTACTAAGTGATGCGGAGATAACTTTAGAATACGGAAACATACCTAAAAATTTTAAAGTGCCGTTTTCTCCAATAACGCTTACTTGGGCTATCCTCTTCTGGCGTTCATAACTCGCCCTAGGAAGCGATTTAGAATATGATTTAAGGACCATTCAAATGGACATTTTTTGTACTTTTCAAAAATAATAATAACTCATTTTTCAATTTTTGAGTGAAGTGGTCTGTTTTCCTATAGCCTGTCACAATTTATACATGCTGAATCCAAATCTGATGAGTGCCAGTTGCAAAAACTTGAGCATTTCTTGATAATAAAATTTTAAAATGCACCTTTTATTTTTTTGTATTTTGAAATCAAATAAAATCATCTCATTTGCCATTTACTCTAGTAATAGGCCATAGTAGCTTCTCAATGGAATTAGTTCTTCTCTGACATAGCATTTATAATGACATCAAATTTTTATCTGCTGAGTTCCTGTTTGTGCACTATTATTTCCTTATATGGTAATTTCCGTCACTTTGTTTGTGCCGTGTGCTTGCTCGTGCTCAAAGTGGTAGTATAGAAATAAAATGTGGTATTTCCTTCAAGAAACAGAAAGTTCATAATTTATAGCTATGCTCTACTTTATCCTGAAAGTTAGATGTTTAGGTAACAATAGAGTGTCTTATGTGCAAGCGAGAACAAATATAACCAGCAAAGCTTATCCAGAACAAGAATCTAGAGTTTCTATGCAGTAAATAAGCTTCATACTCTACCAGATGGTGAATTGCACTTCACAAGCATGTATTAGCTAGACATATTGCTTGAAAAGTCATATTGAGTGATACTTCAAGAAGTGCAAGATAGAAACAAGTGACTAGCTGAGTTTTACAAAGCTACGAAAAAACTTTGCATTTAATTACCTTAAACGACTGCATGTTCTGTTGTCAAGAATGCTCAGTAAAGCATCCTAAAAAAATTCCAATAGCTTCATGTAGAAGACATGTGTGTAGAACTCCTGGATGGAAGACAACTTCCAAATAGTCCAGTGAGTAGTCCTGTTGACACTATACGCCAAGTAATCTGGAGTTCTATGAAGTATTTGTACAGATAAATGTGACCGGTTTTGGGAAAATCGGCCTAAACGCGGCAAACAATTTTTTTTTCAGTATCCCCGGGTAAAGCCTTATGGGTCGATTTTTTTCGAAAAAAATTTTATGGCAGAAATGGATAGACACCAGTTAGCTCTAGCTTATGATGCGGTTGTAAGCTCTGGCGTGCTCTAGAACTCACACTAGGAGGCTAGAAACACTAGCCGGTTGGACTCGTGTACGGAGAGTTGCTAAGAAATCATCACTCGCTAATAGTAGGCCAGCTTTAAAAAAAAATCATTTGCACTTGTAGCTAGCTACACTGGATCGTTCACTCACTAACTTTGTATTTCAGGATTAGCTTCCTCTGGAACTTCATTTTCAACCTACGGCTCCTCCTAATCTGTGGAAAACATTCTGTCTAATACGGGTAGAGCTCCTGTGGTACAGAATGACATTGTTTCTAACTAGAAACTACTCGAACTTTACGTTTCCAAGGTTACCGCTCCACACGTGCGCACTTGCCTATACTATTTCACTGAGATACCGTGGTATTTCACTTAGTTTCCACTTAATTTCCGTGCTATTTCACTTAGTTACGCACTATTTCACTTTCCCCATGCAATTTCAATTGAAAAGTGATTTTCCCATGCCTTTTTTAATGGGGAATTTACACGCCGTACTATTAATTTAAATATGAGATTTTGAAGCTCGGAATTTAGCAAACTAGGAGTTGAATACGCCATTCACTCTGATTGAATTTTAGGACCATCTGAAATGGAACTTATTATAGTAACAAGAAGTTCGATATTTAAGTTTTTGTTTTGCATATTGTACTAGGTCATTTTGTCTCTATTACATCTCTTACTGAATGCTATTCAGAAAATACATGTAATATTCATAAAAATATCTATCTTGTCCTTAAAAAAATGGGGTAGGGAGAGGAGGGGGAGGGGTGGGGAGAATGTGACTTATAGAAAAATAGTCGAGTTTTAACACGCAGTTAAAATTATGAGAGTAGTTTAGATTAAACTAATCTTAAACGTTTTTTTTTTCACTACATACTTAACCCTTATACCGGTAAGTTAATAATGAGGAGGTATGGTATTTTTAATAACATTATTATTTTTAATGTGTGTAATACATCTATCAATGGTGCATACTTTTGCTATAGGTGAGCAAGAATTGTGAAGCTAATAAGAAAAATTGGCAAACAGCAAAGGCATCTATGCCCTTTTAAGAACTCATTTGGATTGATGTAACTTTTTTTTCTTTTGTAATCAATTTATTAATGTATAATCTTTGTAAAATGTTTCATTAAATGGTATGGGTTGTTAGGGTTAAATTTAATGAGGATTATACTCTGTTGAAGAGTTTTCTTGATCATACTGAAAGAATCTTTAATTTGAGAATATGCATTCCAGAGTAAAATGACATGACTTGACTGATTCTTGACGAGCGAAGAAATTAAGTTCTTGCATGGGAGAGGAAGAGGAGAGTGTGATATAGAAGAAAATGAGGTGTAATCATCAGAATTTGGTTAGTCTTTGAGGCGTATAAATGCAAATATAGGTCTAAAAACAATTCCAAGTGGTTTGTGAGTTGAAAGAAAGTAAATCTTGACTGGTAGTTTTGTTTAAAATTATTCAAAATGTACTTTAAAGCTCTACGTATAACTTTCCCAACAATACTATGTCCTTGATATGGATGTCAGAGTTGTAAGTAGTACATCAGCTTGGAACTTACTTGGAGAGATAAAGTACGATATAGTCAAATGGGAGGATGCAGAAATGAGGACAGTATGTCTTACTAGGTGAAGAGAAGTAGATGTTGTTGTTCTTCTTTTCATCTCTGATGTATTTAGACCATGACAGATTGCTAGTGTAATAATAGTTATCAAGGACACAGGATAAAATCTGGGAATGGTGGTTATAACTTTGAACTTATGTTATACATAATATATCCTTAGTGATGCCTCTTTTTGTGATAATTAAGTTGTATATTATTATAGCAAGTATTAACATGGTGGTACTGAACAGTGAAATTAAGACTAGGTAGCTAGTCTTAAACACGAGCTCAAGAAGAAAATTGCTTCAGCATTGTCTACATTTTATAGCTAAGAATAATAATTGATTGGATATTCTAATCATAACACAGACTATCAAGTCTCAGAAATATTTGGTCACGTGATTACTACGTGACGGTAGGGGCGTTACCCACAATAGCTAGTACCTGCGCGGAGCTGATAGCTTTGATCCAGTTTTCTCAAAACCAAAGCTGTAACCAAAGCTTTTTTTTTTTAAAGTTCATTGCTTGTCACGATACATCACAACACTTTCCCCGCAAAAAAAAAACCCTCCCCAAACTCCCCCAGGCTGTAGGCCTTGGTTCTCCAAATTTCTTTGCTTGCTGGTTCGATGTTGTCACTGCACTAAAAGGAAAAAAAATAGATCAAGAAAAGTTCATTACTAAGCATTCTAAGGGATTTTTTTTAGTTTTCAAAGTCTGACATCATTGACATATAGCTCTTGGCACTGTAAATTGTTATCACTGTTAATTTGCAGTGTCCATCAAACAAAACAACAAAGCAAATTCATTGTTTATGTGTGTCTGAAGAATTAGACTTATTTGGACTTTTTCAATAATCATTAGTTACTTCATGAGTCTGATTGTTGACTAACTTGTAAACTTTTATGTATTCAACTCGTGAAATAAAGATGGCTACTCGATGGCTTCTTCTTAAACTTGTGGTTCTATTTGATCTCTGTGCAGCTCCTCAAGGTGAATATTAATATATTAGGGGCTATCACTTCACAATTTCTTTCTCAGCCTTTATTTACTCATTAGATGTATTCTCTCTCTTTCACAGGCTTTTTAAACAATACAGAATTAAAAATATTTGGAGTGTTTGTTCGCGGGGTGGTTGTCGGTGGCGACCAAATATTTTTAATTCTGTATTGTTTAAAAAGCCTGCGAAAAGAGAATCTAATATATGAATGAGCACAAGTAATAGTAATAAATGAGTATACTTCATACAACAAATAGTCCTTGCAACTTGAAATGTTTTTCCCTTTAGAATTCTGTGAGGCAAATTTGTATCCCAGTGATTCGATGTTTGTGGGAGTTAAGGGGAGTAGCTACGTCTACTCATGTCAAGGATGGAATGCTGAAGATGAAGTTAATGTTACGTGGTATATAAATAGAAAGGTGTACTCAGAGGATTCTGCTACTAACATTTTTTTGATACCTTCTGCATCAAATTCAATATCAAGAGAGCTTATATTTGAATTGTCTTCAAGTGAAAACAATCACACTGAACTGTTTTGCTCTGTTGAATATTCCAAGACTGCACGTTGTAATTCTACGAAGTCAATATTTGTACTACAAGGTAAGTTTGAAAATAGCTCACTAGTTAGTTCAGCCAATATTTACATTATGAATTTCAGCTGTTCCAGATACAATATCCAATATTGAAATTGATTTCAATATCAGCTGTTTAATGAATGGAACAATAGAGATAATTTGGAATCCTGCAACTTTTTTGATGCTTTCAAGAAACCCTGAGAATATTTCATATGAGGTTAAAGTAAATGACTTACAAGAAAGGATTGTGGACACTACAACTTCAAGCAATTTTTTGACAGCTGATCTACCTAATTATACACCTTTCAATGCTAGTTGCATCTCATTTAACATAACTGTAGTTGCTTCTAATAGTGCAGGAAGAGGAAATAGTTCGTCTATTATGAAATCAGTTCTACAAACAGGTTATTAATTAGTATCTAGATAAATATGCATTTGTATCTTTTAATAATCTACTATTAGTTAGATGTAGCTACTCAAAAATGTGACCGGATTTGTGAAAACCGGGCTAAACGTGGCATCTAAAGTTTTCTAATTTATTCTACCAGTAGGCTGCACGGGGCCTTGGGATAAGCTGCAGCACAAGCCGTCTTCGCCCTACGCACTACAACACTTCAGTATTTTTGCTAAACTTATTATTGCTGATTTCGAAAAAACGCCCGGTAAAGGCGTTGCTAAGGTCAGGGGGCGTGCCTTGTGCCCGTATACTATTACTGCGTGTCTCCGGGACACTATGGAATAAATCGGTTACAGGCGGATTGAAAGAAGTCTAAAAGGCTTAATGTAGGGCTCCTTAAGAAACTATGATGACGAGAATTGCGTGAGTACGTGAATTATGTAGAATAGCAAGTGAATTAGTTAGCTACAGTTTTTTCCCGGCTGTAGTGAAAAGCCCGCCAATAATTTCTTAGCAACTCTCCGTACACGAATCCAACCGGCTAGTGTTTCTAGCCTCCTAGTGTGAGTTCTAGAGCACGCCAGAGCTTACACAACTGCGTCATAAGCTAGAGCTAACTGGTGTCTATCCATTTCTGCCAAAAAAAATTTTTCGAAAACAATCGACCCATAAGGCTTTACCCGGGGACTGAAAAAAATTGTTTGCCGTGTTTAGGCGGATTTTCCCAAATCCGGTCACAAATATTCTAAACACGTCAAGATTTTAAAAAAATAATTACAACATAAGCTAGCTACATCTCTATTAGCTTGCACAAGTCAGTATACTCAGATTGCATTTGAATGCGACCAAATTACCTAACCCCCAATAGAATGAATAAATGAAATGAGCAAGATATTTCACTCTCAGGCGTTATTGTCACTCTCCTTTGGCTCTTGATACATTAGCCTGCTCATGAAATATTTCATCATATCATACTCTAACTCTAATCAGTTAATTTAGCATGCAATGGGATAATAAAATAAATTACCATTTTATGCAGTACAGGATGTAAAACATCCTAAGATTTATTACTTGTGCAATCACTTGAATGCAAAGTTAAGTCTTGTGGTAGGAAAATGTTAAATATATTAATAGTATAGCCTGTATGATTTAAAATTCTGAGAATTTTTTATTGTGCTTTTTTTTAATGAAACTCTTTAATCAGCACTTATTTTATGCCCTGTTATAAATTAATTTCTTGAAAAGTTTTATCTGAGCATAATTATAAATACATTAGTTTTTCTTACTAAATTAAGCCGTTGTAATTAAGATATTTTACACTAAATTTACGAGTAGCTAAATTTTGAGAAATACTTTTTATTAAGTAAGATAAAATTTGGTTGATGAAAACTGTAGCTAAAGTGTGCACAACTTGAAATTTGAATATAATAGCTACATCATTAATATCTCTTTGTAGAATCTATTCATGTAAACGTCCCGAATGGAACCTATGTGGATAACAATCATTATGTTTATACTATAAATCTGGTAAGTAATTTAACATTGTGTGCATCATAATGTGGAGTACGTTACAATTATTTTATGATATTACACAAATCTTTTATATTATAGACACTAGAGTGTCAGTAATAATTATAGTGACTGAGTTATATAAAATGCAAGTCATTGTAGTATGTTAAATGTTAGCTAATACTCTTAGTATGCTGAATATAATTTTGTAGTCAGTTAATTCACTTCTCAATATTTCCTAAAATAATTCAGCGAGCGAGCGAAGCGAGCGAAGCTGACCCAGTCGTATTGAGATTCAGATATAGGTACGTATGCGTACGTCAAAAATTTTCGCCCGCGCTTCTAATTACGTAAGTTAGGTAAAGCGTTCACAGTTCCAGTATTTTTCAATTAACGAGCGCGGAGAATCCTGCTGCACTGCCTCACGCAACTTTGTTTCAACCAAAAAGTTTATAGCTACTCTCTTCTTGAAACAATTGTGGAGTCTTTGTCAAGCTGCGCTTCTTTGCCACTGCTTTCGAAGTCATTGAGATTATCAGAATGGCAGATGTTTGATACTACAAAAGTTAACAAATCAGGCAGGAGAGTGATTTTGTATTTGTTTGCTGAAATAAAAGTTTTATGTCACCTAACTATCAGGCTCGCTCGCCATTTGTGCTCAAGCACACCACTAGTACAATTCAATTTGAGTCAGCATCTGTGCCGTTATATTGTGTTATTATAGCATCCTGCTATTTGTCTACTTGAAGAAGTGTATTTAACCGAAATGTACAACACATCAAATCGATTTTCTTTATCTAATGAAAGTGTATATGTATCAAGCAACTGTAATGAAGATAGTATGGTCGTACTTAACATAGACTCAAAAATTACAAGTAATAATCATTATAGAGTTGAATACATTTTACAATCAGAAGTGGATACCCCCAGCAACATGATAAGTGAGTTTTAAATAACTAAAGTTATTGTGATGCTGTAGTTTATTAGGTTGCACAATGGTATTTAGTAAATTTACCTCCATAAATTAGGCTATGTTTTTTGTTAGTGTTTACCATGTTTGAGTGTTTTATGTATTTAATACTTTTTGATATTTTTAAGGTCTTTATGGTTATCTTAAACTTAAATTAATTGTTCATTTGCATAGTCCATATAAATAATATGAAGCACCACAGAGTGTGAAAATTAATAATTGTATTGTAATTACTATTGTGTTGTACATATCATGTGTTAATATGCAAGTGAAATCAGTAGTCACATTATTAACCATCAGCGTGCATGCGCGAGAGGGTTATAGTAGTCATCCTGTCTGTTTGTCTGTTTGTCGGTTTGTCTGTCCGTCAAGTTTTGATTTTGGAGAATACTGACAATTAACAGTTGATTTAGGTATCAACTTACTCAGGATGAAGATTTAAGACCTTTTATTGTGCTACTTTTTTTTAATTTCGGGCTAATCGTGTGGATAACATGAAGCTGTCAGCTCCACGGTAGGTATCAGTTTTATGGGCAATACCCCTAGCATCATGTCATAACCATGTGAGCAAATAATTTCTTGCAACCAGTGGTGTAGTTTGATTTATGCTCAGGTAAATTAATAGAGTTGAAAAAAAGTGAAGTTTCGCGTTGAAAATGCGTAACGGTGAGTGTTTCTGGCTAGTTTAGTTTCTCTTGTGAAGACAGCGTTTCCATGTACCATTTTCATTGGTCGAGCTATTTTGATACCTCATTAAAAATAGCTAACAAATTACTTGTTCTATTGGAAGGAGATTATATTATTGTAATAGCTATGTTGAGGCCTCAGTAGTGAAACTTCAACTGGTGGATGTTCGAAGGACCAGAGTTATACTCCCCCCTGACTCTAGCTATAGATATGGCGCAGCCGCTGTCACGCTAGCAATTGCAGCCTTGCCAATATCGCCAAAAGCGAGTACTCCTAATGCAATAACAGGTTAGGGTCATATATCACACTTACAAGGAATAAATAAGTACGCACAGTGAGACAGAACCTGTGGGTAAGACATATGAATATCATTATGTGAAAGAATACGTAATGGTATATGCGTGTGTGCGTATTGGGTGTTATTGGTGACGGTTCAAGTTGAAGAGTAATTGTTTATTGTTCAGGTTGAGTCCTGAACAAGCTAGGTAGTGTTTAATAGCGCTGAGGGTTCACACCTTTGGTGCTTCATTCATACCGTAATTGTATTAAGTATGTTACATTATCAGTATTAGCTCTTACACTACATCTGTAGCTATACTTATTTTGATGTTTATTGAATTATTGCATGGTGTCTGTACTTATTATGTCATTAAATTTTTTTTAAATTTAAACATTTTTATTGCATTGTTACATTGAAAACTAAAGCTATATTGGATTGATTGAGCTTTTAAGAAATGAACAAAAAAAGAGCATTAAAGGGATTGTGCTAAGCAAAGGTTTCTTCTAAAGATCAATTACTGAATCTGTTAATGGTTCAAACACATCTGATATTTATTAGAACAATTTATTTTATTAGTTGTATCCAAAAATATGATCAATAAAAAACGTGCTATAGATAATTTTATACATCTGGTACCACTATGTTCTGTGTAGGTACATATGATGTTCAATATGTAAATGTTGAAGAAAAGTATTTAAGTGTTGATTATTTAGAGAACTCAACTGCAATTGGAGTATTACTATATTTTTTTTCTGACGATTTCGAACACTATTTCTTGTATGTCGATAAAGAAGTATCTAAAAATTATACTTTTAAGCCATCTATGACTACTTGCACAATGGTAGCTTTTGACATTGAAAGCAATGGATACCTAACGAGTGGAAACATATTATATCCAGCCACTAAACCACGGGATGTAACTCATATAAAATCAAATTTTAGTAAGTTAGTATTGTTTTGTCACTTGTGTTTTTAGTTATTGTTATCATACAGCAACCAGCTACTCTATTTCAGAATGTCTTAAATTTAACACTACTGAAGTTGTAGTTTTATCGTCTTGCATATGCCCTGAGTTGCAAACGACAGATATGTATCAGTTTATTCTAGTCAACTCCAGTGATCAAAGTGGAAGAATAAATGCTAGGAATCAAGATTGTGTCACTTCATTTAATATCACTCTTACATATGATGTCACATACTACATATCAGTCTATGTTATAAACAATGATGAAACATTAAAATTTATACCCACTAAAAACATTACCCTCATGCAAAGTCACAACCTTGGTGGTAAGTTCAAATTTATTTATTATGTATACCTATTCAGAATTTTAAATTACATTAAATAATGATACAATAATGTATTAAATAAAAAAAATTTTAAAGGACTATTGTCTCTCATTAATGAATGATAATAGTAGTACAGTATTATAAACTTAACAGCTTGCAGATGTTTAGACTTTGACATGTCTTCTTCAGTGATCGAATGTTATATGCAAAGGAATATTTTTGCTTAAATATTATCTCATGCAGTGTCACAATTCTAGTGGTATGTTCAAATTTAATTATTACGTATATGGAATCATAATACATTTGTGTCATCCTTGTGAGCTACTATACATGGAAAAATGAAATTATAGAGGATACATTCATTCACATGAGTTTAAATTTTAGCTATTAACAAATTTGCTATCCTAGCTATCTTCAGTTCTTTTATGTCTAGGGTAAAATTTCATACTTTTCTTTGCTCAAAACTTCACAGGGAAAGTGATTTAAGATAACTTACCAAAGATTCTTACTCCGTCAACAATGATTGCCAGTTTCAACAACTTTATAACTATTTGGCTGCCATAAAAGTTTGTTGAAACACTTAAAAAAATAGAAAATTAATGAAAATAAGAAACATTCAAATTTACTCTATCACAGAATTGTATCTTGGTATTTGTCTACAATGCAAACAATATGAAAAGTTCTTCATGCAATTAGGTGAATGTATCCTGGCTTAGTGGTGCTTTGGGCACCCCTAATTTTGTCAATATTGGTTATGTAAAGTAATAATTAGCTCCCCTTCTTTTCACCCCTGTGATCACCATAATGAATACTTGTCCATAACCACATTAGCTATTAGAAATAATTTCCCTTCTTCTTTGTATACAGCAATATATTTGCACAATGTATAAAGGTTACATAATTTGTTTGATGTTTGAGGTGGACAATGTGAAAAAGAGGCAAATAATAATAGGCAAATACCATTAGAGCAAATTTGATATATGACAGCCTAACTATAAAATTATCAGTATAGGTAAGAGTTAGCACAATTATTATTACAATTATTACATAAAATGAAATAAGACAGTTACATAAGTAATACATTCAAAATCTTCCTCCAGAAGAAACAAACACAAAAAACAACAACAACAGGATACAGCAACAGAAATTAATTAACAGTGAAGGCATGATAAATCATTAGGTAAAGCATGTTGGACTGAAGAAAATTGTAGAAGTTTAATTTAACGATATTTTATTGAATGTTAATATCCTCAACTAATATAATTATGTAGATATGGCTCATCCATCTACAATGCTGACATTCTGCATGATTATGTTTAGTGGTGTGAATGGTTTTTATAACTACATGCATTAAAATGGTAAGTATAATTAAAATCTTAAATGTGATTATAGATGAGGCACCATAGTTGTTGTTATTTTATCTCTTCAAGCCACTGTAGACATGTAAGGCGCATGGGCATTCAATTAACTCAACTTTGTGACATCTAAAAGGCTCATTAAGTAGTGCAATCCTGAAACATTTTTTAAGAAAAAATAATGTAATGCTTGGTAAGAAATTGTTACTTTGATAAAGTACCATTCTAACTACTATTATATAAAATATCATGGGTACAGGCATGGATGTTTTATGTGTATAAAATAAAGTTTTAGACATAGCTAGATAGAAAAAAAAACAATTAATTTTCTATTAGTAATGTGAATTAATGTTTGTCTGAGTTGCTGTGCAGGTATAGATTTGTGACATGCGGTAGGATAATTATGTCATTGCTTAAATCTTTCAACACCAATCAGTGCAAATGATAAAATCAAATCCACAGTTTAATTTTCTTTCATATAAATCTTCTGGCCTATCGCAAATTTAATGGACAAAATTCCGTTCATACTTGTATAAATGGATTTTAGAGTGAAAATCCTCTAAAAATTTGAGTAGATACAGCAAGATTGGTAACACGCAAGCATATGGATTTGAAATAAGCAGTTGAATTAGTACAGGTTATTTTCCAATTTTTAAGCCATTAGTTATAATAATAAGAGCTAAAGGTGGACAAATATGTAGTGTAAAGTCATTAAATAATTAATGGTCATCAATTTCAATTGTCATAGCTTCAAATATGCCACACATATTATTAACAAATGACTCACTTTTGTTTACTATAGTGGCTGACTTTGTGGTACACACTAGACTAATTGTTTGGAATACGTATTTGCTACATCAATTCATGTAGGATAATGTAGTTAATGGAGCTAATTTAATTGCTGGAATTAATTATTTGAGTTTTTTGTTTTTATTTTACTTGTTTTTAGAGCACAAGCCATATAATTGCATTATGAAGTGGATTGGTTAGTGACATGATATATATTTTAAATTCATTGTTAACTTGTAAAAGTGTTCAAAGTTTTAGTCTGTTTTATACATTATGATTATTATTCTGATAGAATGCTCATAACTTTTTACTTTTATATATTATATTACTGAAGCCATACTTTTCTCTCAATTTTCTGTTACTTTTTTCTCACTTTTTTCCGCAAAATATCTGTATGCATTTTTTTTAATCTATATTATAATTATAATAATATGACTTGTGAGTGAGAATTCTCATTCATGAATGTGGCATCAATCATAGTGCTCATGGCGCACCAGTTCAACCATTCACATAAAAAGTTTTCAAAGAACTTGTAACAAAGAAAATTTGTTTTCCTGGGTGGTTGCCTCTATAGGATTATTTTATTATTAGTGCACTGTGTGCTAAAGCGGGTCTCTGATATGCTGTTAGGTTAATTTGCTTATCTGATTATTAACAAAGCAAATTCAAAGAAGTAAATAAAATTCTGGGCATGATTTAGCTACCATAGCCACATTTTTATTAATTGTCAATCTTTAGCTTGTTAATTAAGCATATCCAACTTGTGATTTTCAGAACTGTTTTTATGTAGATTTCTTTCACGCAAGTATTTAATTATTCAGGCTGTCCTCTAGTTTCAGTTTTGGATTAGGTAAAGCAGCTAATCCTTTTTGATTTCTTTTATATTATCATTTCATTTTTGTATCATAATATTAAAATATTCATAAGTTGTAATAATTTAATTGTATTATTGTCATAGTGTATGTTATTTCTACGATTATACTAAAGATTAAAATAAATGACAATTGACTTTTTTCTAATACCTTGCACAAGTACAAATATTTTATCAATGCAAGTATTTCAGGCTATGGTGGCTCTTCTAGTAGTTTAGAAATGACATGGAGGTGATGAAATGTACGACAATAAAGAACATAGATTTCTGAGAGAGTGAGGTGTTGATGATGATTATTATTGAGGGCGTCCCATAGCAGCTTTCGTGGATTTCACTTACCCCCCGACCTGTGACGTTCGTTAATCGAACATGTAGACTCGTAGTGCATAGACTCCGCAGCATATAGACTCCTCAGCATGTAGACTCCGTCCGTAGTAGTAGGCGTGCCGCCTTGAATCTATTCAAATAGATCAAAACACCCTTTTAAATTTCGTTAATACCTATAATGAAAAACATTCTCCATTCCGCAGGTGTTGTTGTTCACTACCTCCTGTATGACCGTACGCTCGCCAACGTGACGTCCTCGATGAATCGTAACCCCCAGCGAACCTGCGCGAGAGGGTTACACTAGTCTCTCATACTGTCCGTTCGTTCATTTTTCTGTCGTCCATTTTTCTGTCTGTCACAATCTAATTTCAGAGATTACTGACAATTAACCCGTTGGTTTAGGTTTGAACTTTTTTTCAAAAATACTATTTAAGAACTTTAAATTGTACTATTTTTTTAGAATTTCTGGATGATTTTTGAGAAAAATGTTAGCCGTATGCTTTGCGTAGATGCTAGTTGTGTGGGAACGCCTCCTTTAATTGTCCCTTGTAATCTTGTGGAGAAGTATTTCTTGCTATCCTTATTAGCTTAGCCTGTGTTGAAAAGCTAACCTAGTGCTGGAATTTGAGTTTCACGTTGAAAATACAAATACAGTCGAACCTCCCTACAACGGGACTCCGAGAAGCGGTCAGACTCTCAACAACGGTCAGACCGCTGGGAACGGAGTATTTTTTGCATGTATGTAATGGATTTTTTGACTCCAAGTAACGGTTGACTCTCTACTCCGGACAACGGCCAAGTTGTGTGCCCCAAAATGTAATGTCTTGTACAAAATTTACTTCTTGGGACGGCCAGTTAGCCACACCCAACTTATTGATGCCTCCATTTTGCCTAGCCTTTCAATTTTAGCTTGCCACGCCTAACTAATTTATGACTTGTGTGCCTTTCAGTTTAATAAAATACATAATACTAAATGAATGCTAATACTAATTTTACATTCATTACAGATGTCCCTCTATTAACTAGTTCTCTCATTCGGCAGTGGTTGTGCGTGTCCGCTCCAGCTATTTTTCTCTTAAGAAGGAAGCATTTGTATGTATTGTTGTTGTTGTTTTTGCTTGAGTTATTGCCACCTGATTAGGTAGCCAAATATATTATTCTTTTGGCCTGAGAAATGATTTTGTACTAGCTAGATAATTAGTGTATAGCTAGAAACTTTGAGATTCCAATATTTGGTTATTCATTAACATTTATTTGAAACGATTTTTACACCACTTAAGAACATACTTTTCAAGTTGCAAATTCATTTTTTTGTTTTATTTTAAAGCAACATTGTTCAAATAAAAAGTGCTAATAATGAAAATAATTAATGTATTGTCTGATAATGATCCATTCACACTATAAATTCAGTTGATACTCATTGATTTAACTTTCAGTTTTAACTAAAACTTTAATCAACCTAGCTATTCAATGTTCAAATTGTTATTCCTTGCTGACGTCTATCTTGTTTACCATTTTTGTATCTATTTTTGTTACAGATTGTTGAATGACCAACGTAAAGTATTACAGTCAAATACATTTAATTAGCATAATATTGCTTGTATACGATTATATTCATAAGTTAAAATCGTGTGGTCTTTTGATCATGTGATAAGTTATGATGTGGTAAGTTAAGATGGAATCAAGTTAAGATGGAATCGATAAAAGGTCCCAGTTAAGTAGTGTAGATTCATATACCATATTAGTTTTTATATACAGGAAATGATCTTACAATAAAATATTGTCAATATTATTAATTCTGCAGACACAATATGAATAAAGTTTTTGGTAATAATGACCAGTATAAGTAAAACTAAGTGATAGTACTATTTTACAATGAAGTAACATGTATAAATTATAAAATACAAAAGGAATATGTTGTATAATACATGCACATGTTAACTGGACCAATGTTATCACAATACAGTTAGTGACAAAGTGACACAAAAAAGAATTAAAATACAATTTTATGTGATATCTTTATCAGCCACTTATTCTTGCTGTTCTAATAGTTATAATGACACAGTACATCAATTAATATAATTTTAATCAAGTATAATTATAGTTTTAGCTCATTATTATTGCCACTATTTATTTTGTTTCTGAATAGCAATATATTATAATATTATTTTGAAGGAGGTTGATATTATGCGAAAAGAGGCAACTAGTCCATTCAGATAGGGTTATTTGGCAATGTAGATTTCTTCAGTACAGCTTATCACATCTAATTTTAAATTAATGCTTTTTATAAAAAAAATTAGAGTAAATTAATGTAACTTAGCTAAAATGTGAAGTATTTCTAAAACAATCTATTTTTGCATTATAATGTTCTGAGTAAACATAATTTAGTGCTACGTCACTGTACAGTACACCATTTAAAATCACAGATTGTAGGAGGAGACTAAGATAACAACACAAACTTTTTGTAACATTTAGTTTATGTCATTTTAGTCATCTCACGTGCTTAATTTGATGAAAAAACAAACAAACAACAAACTCACAACATTTAAGAACTCTTACCCAGTCCTTTTTGTCAGAAGTATTATTATTATGATCAAACAAATGACTACAGCTGTTACTATTGGAATTCCCAATCCTAATCCTAATCCAAATCCCAGTCCATATTTGAGAGATGAAGATCCCTGGCAATCCATTTCTGCTATTAAAACAATATATTTTTACTTGATCACTTAATGTGATCTGAAATGATATCATACATTGGTCATAAAAATTTATGTCATCATTATTTTCACAGATAGTGGTTAACTCTTGAAAACTTGTATAAAAAGTATTTAATAATGTTCAGACCTCTGTAATATATTATATAAATTTTATTCTAGTACGTATTACATGAGTTAGAGCGTGATATACCGAAATATTTCATGGCTAACAATTGAATAATAAATTTACAAAAGTTAATTAGAATGTCTGCTATTACAATTTGAAAATAGTTTTTCAGGTTCAATAGCCATTATAATAAATTATGATTGACATAGCTGTAGTTAATATAGGAAACTATTATGATTATAATGTTTAATACCTGATGTTGTAGTCACGAGGCCACAGCTTTGGACAAAATCTATTATTCAAAGATAATTCATAGCAATCCATCACATTAGCATGTACGTATGTATGTGTATGTATATATGTATGTATGTATATGTTATAGTTATAAACCAAAATTGAGGTTTGTATGCGATTTATAAACTCCGAGACACGAGGGCGCAGCCCAAGTGGCGAGGATTTATAAATCGAAATACAAACCTAATGATTTTGGTTTATAACTATTTTATAGCCCAAACATAAACAACGAGCAAAGTACAGCGTTAGCTATCTTAGTAATTGTATTAAAGTACCCAAACTCTTCATTATTCCATTTTGCTTTGATCTGCCTTCCACCATAATTATGGTTGCTAAGAACTATATCAGACTTTTCCCCGCTAATACATTTTCTTACGAGCATACCAGACTGTATCAGATTTATAGTGCTTAACGACAAGCGCGGTCGCTCGGGTAATGGGCTATAAGTGTATGTATGCATGTATGTATGTATGTATGTATTATGCATGTATGTATGTATGTATGCATGTATTATATGTATGTAGTACACACACACGCATGTATGTATATATGTATGTATGTGTGTATGTACACAATTTTATAATTGTAATTCTTATTACCTGTAGTGCTATTAGTAATAATTGATTTCCTTCCTAGAGGTTCTTCTACTACATCGATTCGTTTTTCACCAATACCAACACTGAGAATATACTTAGTTTGGTCACTAATTTCGAAACATAAGGTTTGATTCAGAGGTACAGATTCACTAATTGTTATGGCTTGATAATCGTCAAATCCAGACATTATTTCCACAATTTGTTGTTGTGTAGACTTTTGTGAAGTACATGATGATGACAGCAATGCATTATTGTATTGATATTCACAATCGTTGTTACTGGAATTTGGCTCTGCACAAATATCAGTTTTAATCTTACTAAAAGAACCAGTGTATAGAACTAATGATTAGTTTCATGAACATTACTTTGTGGAACGGGCAATTCTGATTACAATGCTAAGATTAAATATTTGTAACGTACATAAATCAAATTTATTTATAAGGAAATTAAAAGTATAATTGATTTTTGGCTGAGAAAGCAGAGTAAGTGAGACTAGAGCATACTAGTAGTGTGTGGGATGGAGTTATTGTGGTGGTAGCTTGAATAATTAGAATTGCGTAAGTATAATGAATCAATTTCTAAGTGAAAGCTACCTGCTTAGCTTAATCACAAATAAATCTGTAATTAATAGATGCTAATTATCAACAAATCAACAGACAGTCATACATATTATTTTAGTGTATTCATCCTGAGTAAGCCACTTTAGCTAGACTCCCATTTCTTGTGTTATTTTGACTTAAAAGAATAGTTTATCATAGAATTTGCATTTAAAATGGCTTCATATTAATTTACTGGCATCCCAGCAAATTGAGCAAAGGGGTAAATTCAAGTTCAGCTTGAATGAAGAGATTAAGACGAAATTTTTGTCTCCCTTTGGAAAATTCATTAATTACTTGTACAGTTTTCATTGTAAAAATGTAAACATCAATTTACTTAAAGACATTATGTTTAAAACTAAAATTATATTGCATACATTATAAGTAATTACATACTGATATTTTACCTCTTTTAGATCCGAGTTCTAATTGAAATTGAAAGGAAGGAATGGAATATGTTACATTATTTAACCCAGCCGAAGGTTTGATTGATCCATTAGAGTGTATGTCGAAAGCAAAACCTTTGTAGAATCCAGAATAGTAGTCTTGTGTTCTAATTTCTAGTTTTGATAAGCCATATGTAGATAGAAAAACTGATCTTGTGTAATTGAAATTACTGCAAAGAGATGTTTGACAGTACAATAGCATTATAAATGCTCCATCTCGTATTTCATTATTAGTGTCAGTGTAATTGATACTAATGTGAAGGTTTCCATCATGTTCACTTGTCTGAATATCTTTGACCTGGTGAGTATCTGGGATACATTTGAAGTGAAAAGAATAATAAGTCCATGTAATACATGTAAATGACTTGATGATTTTACTGAATAAACTTTGTATAGCATGATATAATACAAAATGATGACAGAAAGACTTCTGAAAGACAATTCAGCAGGCAGATACACAATTAGAAGCACTGACTGCCAGACACACAAACAGAGATGTACACACATACTAGGCAGAGAGACAGAATGAAGGCACACAAATGTGATACATGCAATGGATAGATGGTCTGACAAAGCACAGTAACTTGTGCATTATGCAAGTAAGAAATAGCCATATTCATAGTTTTTCTGTAACTTACGGATGTGACATATTTTTTCTATACTTCCTTTATTATTTGTTATTGTCATTCCTATTTCATATGTATATCTAGCTTCCAAATGCAAAGGTAGCAGATAGTGTGGAATTCCAGTAAATTCATACTTTTCAAATCCATCGAAACCTTGCAATGGATTTGTGGTGTTCGTGTTAATATTCTTGATTGTCACATTAGAAATTGAACAGATAAAAGTGTTCTGTAATATCATAAACAAATCATAGCCAATATTTTACAAAATTTAAACTACTTACAAGTCCAACTAGAAGGTCAAAGTCCTGATTTTCATTGTTTAATAATACTGATGCATTACTTTCCTCTATTGCTATGAACATAATAATATGGTATTTTCATTACAATCATAATGGATCTGAGTGAACTTTGCTATGAACTAAGAATACACAAGAATTTGGTATGTATAATACAATCTGAACATTTTTATACCAACACACAAATAATTTGTACAACCTACAAATTCTACCTGTATAGTTACTAAGTATTGTGATACAATATTCTGGTGAATAAACTGTCTATGAAGTATTTGTAATTTAACATTCTAATATAAATTCTTAAATATGCTCTTTTATATTATTTGTATGTAGCACCATATTATCATTGTCAATTTAAGATCACTAGTGTATAGTATATATTAATATATAATTAATTAAAGAAATAAATATATATAAATACCTTCAGATATGAATGATTTTGTACAATGATTTCCGCATCCTAATTTGTTGATAGGAGTCACAGTAAAATTGAAATCATCACAAGTAATTAATTTTGATATAGTTGGACTATATATGTAAAAGTTTTCTGAAGTAATTGTATCTTCCACAACAACTAAATTTGTTAAATTCAAAATTTCCACTCTGTATGTTATTCCATTGCTGGGATATAATGACAATGGATGCAACCACATAATAAGTAGATTGTAGTCACCGACCACATACTCTAAATTTCCAACGTTCCCTAGTGTTCCTATTAAATTTTGCAAAATTTTTTTTTGTAATAAGGTGAAATGAATAAATAAATTTGCTGGTAATAAGTTATGCAAATTGCGTAAATATACAGTACTATTAACATACTGTAATGTTATGACAATAATAATTTATTACAATGATAATAATAAAAGGAATACACATGTGACTATGAAAATGAATGAAAGCATTTACTGTTTATATGGTTTGTCTATTAGGGCAATTTAAGTTAATATGTAACTGGTGAAAATGGTGCTGTAATACAATGGGGCCCAAATATTTAACAGACAAATTAAAAAAAAATTGTTTAAAAACTATTTTTAGACTGATTGTAGCTAATGATGTTAAATAAAAATGATTTTTTAATCATCTATTGAAATGTGTAATATTAAAAAAGGCAATTGAGTAGAGAATTACTACCAATAATATGCTTGGTGTCCCTTGTGCTGCAGCCTCAAGCAATAATCTTAAAATAAATGTATGGCATATTATTATTTCCTAATCATTATTACTTCAGAAACTATTTTTTTACTGTGATCAAGTCTATTGTCAAGTATGCAATTGTACTATAAACTAGACTTACAGCAAATAGTATAAATTCTCCTTTCAGTTCAATGTTAGTATCCTTTTGCACATACACCGTTATGTAATGTAATGCAAATCATAATGTTATGTTGAATTATACCTCATATGATTTAGTAAGCTATGGAGCAGTCAATCATCATGATTCACGTATCTTATAACTGGAGCATGTTGTAACAAAACTTTTTGTTATTTTTTTACTGCCTATTATTCTATTCTTGCGTTACTAGTGTGGGAAGATGATTCGGTATGGGTTGGCTCTGAGGACATGTGTTTGTGGTTTGCTGGTGTTCATGTGAGAAATCACTTGTTTTAAGTTATGCCAATAAAGTATGAGGGAGCCTCCAGTCCCCGGAGCGTCCCCCCCCACCCACTTCCTACGCAATCTATTAAAATATTTACCTATAATTTGGAAGAAAATAATTATTTGCACAGTCAAACAATATAATATTATGAAGTTATACAAAACTTGTAATAACTGACAGCTGAGTAGTTATCAAGGTGTGAGTTCTTGTTGTGAAGAAAAAGTATGTCAGTCTAATGCTGCATATGACTAATGGACAAGTATCAGCTAACATGTCATACCCAGTTAGGATACTTAATTTCATGTGGCTCCACTAGTGAACAAAATATTATCAGACCAATCCTGAAAGGCAACCACACACTTATATACAGTTTCAACCTCATAACCGCAACAATTTCTCCACTTCAATGTTACAGCCACAGGTTTGATCTCATGTACCTTCAATTGTGACATTGTGGTGCTTTAAAATGAGTAGGCTTGAGGTCTTTATCAAACATCATTATTCTCATCATAGTTTGTTGAAAGTTACTATAAGAAGCTGGTTTAACATAGGATTTGGATCAGTTCCAGAGAGTTGCCTAGCAATTGTGTAAATTTTGTCAGTTCTTGTGGTTACCTAATATTCTCAAATATTCTCAATTATTTTAGATACCTATTGTTCTAAAGATTATTCCAGAATAATTTATCAAGGTCTAAACAAAACAAACTTTAATTTATTTTAATTAAGCAAATTTTATTATTTATATGATTGAGTTTGTATACTTTATATTAGATCTTACCTTGTAATAGTATGGTAACATTGTTTGAAAACACTGAAGATGAAGAGGTTGCAAGATAACATCTAATTTCAGTTTCATTTACAATTTCAGTCATGTTATCTATTTGTAATCTTGAAATGTTGTAGGATGGTGGAGTATTTACAAATGTAACAAATCGATTTAAAGGATTGGAAATATCGTCCAGCCTACTACCATTAGCAAGCCACATAGCCCTGCCTTGAATTGAATGATGGCATGTTAGTCTTAAGTCATCTCTAAGATATCTCACTGGTTCACTAGGCTCCAGATATACTGAAACTACTTTGGATATTAATATTATTACCATATTATTGCAAATTATTGATAAATAACATACCTCCATATACAACATCAAGATATGAAGCCAGTGTGACCGTAGTAAAAAGTAATCCAAGGTTTTGCATGATCATGATTTGTCTACAAGAAAATGTAGAAAGTAATGTTTCTATTATTAAGGACTATTGTGATAGTCTCCAAATAACATTAAACTTTTATTAATAGTTTCACAGGTATAAATATAAACATAACCTCAACAAACTCAAGCATAGACACAGAGTTCAGCTATTACCTATGGTCTATAAAAGCACTCTACGAACAATGCACGCAACCATTAACCATTATTTCCAAGTCAGGAAACAGTAAATCACATTTTTTGAACTATTACACTGAGTTAATAAATGCTCTCTGACCATCGTAAACTGCTGTTGGTGAGCTGGGACCTAATTGTTTTAACTTGGCTTTAATACTGTACACATTAGGAAAACCATGTAATTTTAAGCGTTACATTTATTTAAATCTATAGTTAAATGGTATTGAAATAATAGAACGAAACTACAAAATTTATGTGATGTTACCCAAGTATCTACGATTCTGTATTTATATCAACAGTCAAAAAAGTGGTCACATCCTCATTTGATATAATTGTACACACATACTCACATGCCAATAAGAATCTACATTCACCCATGTACCCACACTTGCATGTCTTGATGAGACAACATTTGTATATAGTTATCTGATAGTAAAGATTCTTCAACATCATGTTTAGTAATTTTTCTCACACCTATATATTTTCACTCTGGCTTACTAACCAGGAATCGTCCTCTATACCTGCAGCTTAGCCTTCACAATGCCACAATCTCACAAAATTCATTTATAATGACTACACAATGGTACATTTTATATTCATCACTATTAACTTTAGAATACTTATGAAATGTCAAAACCACTGCACAAACCTTTTACTTAGGTTGTAATATAGGCTCAAGAATGAAACCTTTCTTGCTCTGCTAGCCTACTCACCTATACAGGTTTGTACACTACGTCTTTATTTATGTAAATCAGTCTGAGTTAAATAAAGCAACAATTCCATTTTCAGACAACTCTGGAAAGTTGCTTGTACAATTTAAAGACTATAAATGAGAATAGGTACCCGTATATCTTTGCTCACCTTTAATTGTATGTCTGTGCTGTCCTAATCGTGACCACCAAAATAACTGCACAGATAAACAATCTGAGCTCTTAAAATGTATCTAGGATAAATACTCTACAATAAGATTCATTATTTTTATATGTGCCTGAACTATTTGTTCATATTTGGATATTAAATAATCATTGCTTTAATGAATCTCATTGAGTTCTTCATCATGAATAGGCCTATATTAACAGCAAAATCCTATTAAACATTAAAGTATTATATAATTTCATTTATTTATCTATTTGTTTTGTTTGACTATTTTATTATTATTAACCCTCAGCGAGCATGCGCGAGAGGGCTATAGTAGTCCGTCCAGTCTGTCTGTTTGTCTGTCACACTCTGATTTTTGAAATTACTGACAATTAACAGTAGATTTAGGTATAAACTTTCTCAGGACGAAGATTTAAGACCTTTTATTGTGCTACTTTTTTTGCATTTAGGGCTAATGGTTAGAGAACGTGAAGCCTAAAGCTCCGCTCAGGTAACAGCTTTTATGGGCAACGCCCCCCCCTATAGCACGTAACAATCACGTGAGCAAATAATTTTTTGCAGCCATCGGCGTAGTTCCTTTATGCTCAGGAAGTTAACGGGGTTGAAAGAAGTGAAGTTTCCCGTTGAAAATGTACATGGGGAGTGTTTCTCGCCCGATTAGATTCTTCTCTTATGAAGATAGCGTTTGGATGTACCATTTTCATTGGTCCGCTATTTTGATACCTTATTAAGAAAACTAACAGATTGGTTGTTTTTTTTTGGAAGGTGATTATATTGTAATAGTTAGGTAGATTTTAATAGCGCTTCATTATTATTATTATTATTATTATTATTATTATTATTATTATTATTATTATTATTGTGGGGACCACACCCCACAACAGTATTATTAACTTATTGCCAGACATTTATTCTGTATGTGTGTTTGTATGTTGTTTGTGTGTTCGTTTCAATAGTTGTAGTAGCAGCTGTATTTTATGTATCATTTTTATGTTGCCTAGGTTACTTGTTACAATTTGTGTGAATGTTAGTGCTCTCATTTGATTGGTTACTTTAGTAATTCATTATCATCTCTGTGATTGGTCAGTTTTTCATTATGTTCTATTTTCTTGTGATCCCATTGGCAGTCTATAAAAGGGCTGACCAGGGACAGTCATCAGTTCTGACTCTTTGATTGAAACACTCTCATGCACATACACAGACTTACCTTCACGGTAGTCTAGTGGACAATGTATTTTCAAGTAAATACTGTTGCGCACGGCTTATAGCCATGACAAAGAGCGCATTGACTTACCACGCCACTAACTCGAATAGAAATGGAAGCTTTAAAGTTTTCACGTTTTAACTGCACAAAAAGCAACAAAATCAAATCACGTTATTTAAAATTTTCTTTGTGATATTCTTAATCGGCGAGCGAGCGTAGCGAGCGAGACACTTACAGGGGTAAAAATGAAAAAATCGGGGATGTTTGTATATATGTATGGACGTACGTATGTCATTTTGTACTTTGACCCTCGCGTTTTTGTGTTAGTTATGTGTTCGACCCCGTCCCAAATTGCACTAAACAGAATCCTCTGGTTTATCGATCAGTACCCGTATCACCCTAGAAATTGAATTGTTTAACGTTTTGAATTGTTTAACGTTTTGAATTCTTTTGCGGGTGCAGTTCAAACATGAAAACTTAAGGGACTTCCATTTCATGGTTATAAGCCGTGCGCAACAGTATTTACTTGAAAATACATTGTCCACTAGACTACTGAGAAGGTAAGTCTGTGTAGGTGCATGTCCAGTTGTGTCAAAGCATTGTGTGTTACAACCACTACTTAGCTAAATAATATCACAAAGAAAACTTTAAAATAACGTGTATTGTTTTGTTGTTGTTTTTTTCCTTCAATTCAAGCAGTTGCAGAGAGTTGTTACTATGGCACTGAAATCCCTTTACCCTGTATGCTAAATTTAAAAACTGGACCTTATTTTCAGTAGCTTCAGTGTTAGAAGTCAAAATCATTCATATAATAATAGTATAGTCTTTAGGCTCGCTCGCCAATTGTGCTGAAGCACATCACTAGTAGTAGTTGTAACGCACAATACTTTCACACGAGGTCAAAGTACAAAATGGCGTACGTACGTCCATACATACTGATAAACAAACATCTCCGATTTTCAATTGTGTTACCCCTGTAAGTGTCTCGCTCGCTAGGCTCGCTCGCCAACTAGTGGTGCGCTCGAATAGCGCAAATGCATGGCGAGCGAGCAGACTCTTTTTACAGAAAAATAGGACAGAAATTACATCTAACTGATTAGGCATGAAGAGTTAACAATAACAGAATTACCTGAATAAACTTAGAAAGCAGTGGCAAAGAAGCGCAGCTTGACAAGGACTTCACAATTGTTTCAAGAAGAGAGTAGCTATAAACGTTTTGGTTGAAACAGAGTTGCGTAAGGCAGTGCAGCAGGATTCTCCGCGCTCTTTAATTGAAAAATACTGGAACTGTGAACACTTTACCTAACTTACGTAATTAGAAGCGCGGGCGAAATATTTTGACGTACGTATACGTACATATACAATTGGCGAGCGAGCGAGACACTTACAGGGGTAACACAATCGAAAATCGGGGATGTTTATTTATTTATTTATTTATTCAGCGAGCAAGTGAAGCGAGCGAAGCTGACTCTCAGTCGTGTTCAATTGAGATTTCAGATGTTATAGTTATAAACCAAAATTGAGGTTTGTATGCGATTTATAAACGCCGAGACACTTGGGCGCAGCCCGAGTGGCGAGGATTTATAAATCGAAATACAAACCTAATGATTTTGGTTTATAACTATTTTATAGCCAGAACATAAACAACGAGCAAAGTATAGCGTTAGCTATTTTAGTAATTGTATTAAAGTACCCAAACTCTTCATTATTCTCCATTTTGCTTTGATCTGCCTTTTACTATAATTATGGTTGCTAAGAACTATATCAGAGTTTTCCCCGCTAATACATTTTCTTACGAGCATACCAGACTGTATCAGATTTATAGTTCTTAACGACAAGCGCGGTCGCTCGGGTAACGGGCTATAAATATATAAATGTGACCGTCTATGGGAAAATCGGGCACAACGCGGCATGCGTAGACTTCGCGAAAAGATCGATTTAGTTCTTAAAATTGTATTAAATAAGCCTAACGAAGGGAACGGTTAGGTGATATATAGCGGGAATGGCTAAACTACGGCGATAAAACTTGGAGAGCTTAATATCTGCTTGCCGAGGAGTGTGTAAGTGCAAAAAAAAAAGTTTTTGTCGGGGCCGCGTTGTGCCCGATTTTCCTGTAGACGGTCACAAATAGGTATGTATGCGTACGTCAAAAATTTTCGCCCGCGCTTCTAATTACTTAAGTTCGGTATAGCGTTCACAGTTCCGTTATTTTTCAATTAACGAGCACGGAGAATCCTGCTGCACTGCCTTACGCAACTTTGTTTCAACCAAAAAGTTTATAGCTACTCTCTTCTTGAAACAATTGTGAAGTCTTTGTCAAGCTGCGCTTCTTTGCCACTGCTTTTGAAGTTTATTCAGGTAATTCTGTTATTGTTAACTCTTCATGCCTAATCATCATTGCTATTATTTAGCGATTTCCTTCACAAATCATCTTTACCTATACTCATATATTTACTCGCTCGCCATGCATTTGCGCTATTCGAGCGCACCACTAGTTTATTTGTATATATGTTTGGACGTACGTATGTCATTTTGTATTTTGACCCTCGCGTTTTTGTGTTAGTTATGTCGTCGACCCCGTCCCAAATTGCACTAAACAGAATCCTCTGGTTTAACGATCAGTACCCGTATCACCCTAGAAATTGAATTGTTTACCGTTTTGAATTCTTTTGCGGGTGCAGTTAAAACTTGAAAACTTTAGGGACTTCCATTTCTATTCGAGTTAGTGGCGGTGGTAAGTCAATGCGCTCTTTGTCATGGTTATAAGCCGTGCGCAACAGTATTTACTTGATAATACATTGTCCACTAGACTACCGCTAAGGTAAGTCTGTGTAGGTGCATGTCCAGTTGTGTCAAAACATTGTGTGTTACAACCACTACTTAGCTAAATAATATCACAAAGAAAACGTTTAAATAACGTGTATTGTTTTGTTATTGTTTTTTTCCTTCAATTCAAGCAGTTGCAGAGAGTTGTTACTATGGCACTGAAATCCCTTTACCGTGTATGCGAAATTTAAAAACAGGACCTTATTTTCAGTAGCTTCAGTGTTAGCTAAATCATTCATATAAAAAATAGTGTAGTCTTTTGGCTCGCTCGCCATTTGTGCTCAAGCACATCACAAGTATCTGAAATCTCAATTGAACACCACTGATAGTCAGCTTCGCTCGCTCGCCAACTAGTGGTGTGCTTGAGCACAAATGGCGAGCGAGCCTGATATTTAGGTAACATAAAACTACAGTATTGTTACTATGTTTTAGCTTAGTTCATACAAACACTAAAACTAGTGATGCGCACTAATAGCACAAAATTGCGAAGAGAGCGATGCATGTTCCCTGTAATTGCAGCTATGCTTGGTGTGGCTAGGAACATTTAATGGCTTTTCAAAAAGAAAGATTCTTTACTTCGCCACCTGTTTCTGTTTCGTTTTAGCTCTCCTCCTTGGCTTGTCTTTTTCATTTCTTATCTCTCTCCTTACTAATTTTTCTTCTGGAGTTTTTAACGCCCTCAAAGCTCGTGGAGCGTTTCTAACGTTTGGTCTCTCTTTGGCAGAATTTGTTTCACTGGGAATCGCTACTTCGTACGGTAAACAAAACAAAATGTTGCTAAGAAGGTTACCCGGCCGCGCAAGCGCGTGGGAGAAAATGTGCACACGTACACCCATGCAAGAACAAAAACAATTCCTAGACCTAACACAAAAAAAACAACAAAAAAATATATATATATATCGCGGACTCATTAATAAGTCAGCTCCGCTCGCTTCGCTGAATAACGTTTTATTTCAGCAAACAAATACAAAATTACTCTTTAATGGTAACTTATGTAGTATCAAACATCTGCCATTCTGATACCAGTAACTCTTGGAAAAGCTCTCAGCTACGATAAAAAATAAAAAAAACCAGTGTTATTATTTGTAATTTTAGCCAACAAATATGGAATTACTACTTACCTCAATTTCCTGAGTATTGATAACTTCTGTAATATCAAATTTAAGTTACTTTGACTATGTGAATTACCTCACATTCTTGACAACAAGCTCTCAGCTACTAAAACAAATGACAATCAATGTTAGCACACAAATACAAAATTACTTCGTACCTCATTTTCTTGAGCAGTAGTAACTTACTTAGTATCAAATATAAGCCATTCTGACTATTTGAATTTATCAGTCACCTTTGACAACAAGCTCTTAGCTACAAAAAAGAAAGGCTAGAGTTATTTTTGGATATACAGCTAACAAATATGGAATTAGGTACTTACCTCAGCTTCACTGGAGTAGTAGTAGATTTCTTAGCATTAACATTACGGCATTCTGACTTCCAATGGCTCTTGACAACCAACAATCGGTACTCCACAAAACGGCGAACTTTTTGTTTCTAGAAAAGCAAGCGTTTTCGCCTGAATTTTCTCACACTTTGGCGCTTAAGTATAAAGTAAGGCTTGCTTAATGCTGTAGTTTCAGAATAAGGAGAAAAAAAGTTCCCCGCACGCGCGTTTAAGGGGCATACGTACCATCCATAATATAACATATACCCGATTTTGCATTATCCACCACTAATACTGTCTCGCTCGCTCCGCTGGCTCCCAATAAACAAACATCCCCGATTTTCAATTGTGTTACCCCTGTAAGTGTCTCACTCGCTACGCTCGCTCGCCAATTATTATTATTGATGTTGAAAAGAAAAAAAACTGCCAAGCGCTAGGGACACAGATTGGGAGAGACCTTCAAGGTTAGGTTTTCCAAAGTTAGCAGAGTTCATTTATTTTTTTAGTAGAGGTGGCATATGAGAGTGGTGGATAATGCAAAATCGGGTATATGTTATATTATGGATGGTACGTATGCCCCTTAAACGCGCGTGCGGGGGACTTTTTTTCTCCTAAAAAACACGGCTTTTTAGGCTTGACCCCAATTTATTCTTATTATTATTTTACCCCAATGAGCATGTATTGATGTTATATCCTCTAGTTTCTTCATTTAAAATATTTTTTAGTAATGACTAACTATGTAGACCATATGAGGCTTTAAACTGGGGTGTTCAGGCAATGCCTCCTATTTAGCACCAAACTAGGCTCTCCACCCCATTTTTAACAGTGCTGTGCTATAATATAATAATCAGTTAAATTACTGCAGAAGCTACAGCAGATAGAATACACCAGTGGTTGTGGTTGCCCTTGACTGCACTACTTACTTGGTGAATCTTATTTTTAAAACATCTGATAGCTCTTTGCTTTGGGCATCCTTTCAAAGTCTTTTCTTCTAAATTTCTTGCAGCACTCTGCTCTAACCCAGTTGGGTAAATTATACCAGAGGAAGGTAGCTGTAAAAAACTGGGAAAATTAGTGAGCTTGGCCAGTTGCTATAACTATTAGGATAATAAACTTGTGCAATACAACTTGAAATAACAACCAAGAAATATCTAGAGTTATTTGCACTGTCAGGTACTTATAAATTAAAGTGTGAAGATATCTAGGGTGGAATAAATATTATATACAAGCATAACAAAATTGGTATGGTGAAAAATATCCTGGTTATCTTAACCAGACCTATATAGCTACTGTACAAGAAATGGTCCCCATTGAAGTCAGCTGAGCAAGCTAATGGTCTAGGCTAACAGAAAAGATATAGCTGTAGAATAATATTATAGTTTGATGTAGCCAGACTCTTTACCTAACCCTAGTATATCTCGTTTGTAGAGAGCACGGTCGCTCTAATTATGCGCTATAATTAGCGATAAGGGGGTGGGAAGGGGGGCTAGGTGTTATAAAAATAAGATTCATCAATTAAGTAGCGCAGTCTACGGCAACCATGCTACCATCTAGTGTAATCTATCTGATGTATATTATCTCCTCAGTTTCAACTGGTAATTGATGTAATTTAGAGCTTCTGCAGTGATTTAAATGATTATTATATTATAGCACAGTTAAGGCAATTAAATACTTCGACATTGATCTGCCCTGGTAGTAGCATCATATTTGAGTGTGAAACTTGGGACTCGGTGGTATCTATGTGGACAATAAGGACTGTCAATGAATTCAGCTATCAGTTCAATTTATATCCAGGATTTCATGCAGTTGGTTATTCTCGCGGAATGGATTTCTTTAATGCACAAGTAATACGTAGTAATTCTTCTTCCATAGTATCCCTATTGACAATTTTTAACGCTTCAAATCATAATGGGGTTTATGTCTCCTGTAACGAAGATAATATAACTTTGTCCTTAGGTGATATAGGTGAGTACTACTTTGCATTCAAACATAATATAAATAAATAAATTAGTCCTAGTTTGAGCTAAATTCCCAACATTGAATGTATTCTTAGTATCTATTCTTGCGGAACTATTACAACTGAAAAACCAATAATTTTGTTTACAATTATTTTCCCAACACTTTCAGTTTATGTGCGGACAGATCTAGGAGGATCCTGAAAAACCATAACTGAACTGAGCAATTAAGTTGTCAACTGTTTGGGGGACAGGAGAAGGAGGGCAGGAGGGACAACTGGCCTCCCATCCACTTTTTCACATTTCATAGTATAGTATGAATGTAGCCAGTGGCTTAGAAAAACTTCTTAATGTTTAACTCAAATTAAAAAGGGTTAAAAATGCATTTTTAGAATTCTCCACAAAATTTGGACAAAAGGAGTCCTACCCATCTGAAATTTCAACTTTAGTGTGGTGCTAAGCACTAAGTTTGGGCTTTCAATAAACTAGCAGTGAGAAATCACCTTGGCTACCTAGTTCACCATTAAGTGCATCAGTAGTTGGATCTGCTAATACTTGACAACCATTATGATGCTATGATAATTAAACTTAATGTAGTAAATATTTTAAATGGGTGTGGTTTCCCTTTACCTACCGTTTAGATGGCCGAAAACAAAGTTGGGCGACTAGTCTGTTGTGTAGCCACCTTTTACCTAATCGCTACTTGAAGAAAGGGTCCCAGGACAATCAACTTGAGATTTGATTAATTGACATTGTTTTATCGTCTACTAGACAGCCCTCGGTGAAATGAGAGCTAATCTTTCTCTAAGACTGTGTTTGGGTCAGCGCGTCCTGCAAACTATGAGCGCCATAAAATAATTAGATAACTACTACCACGTTACTCTAGAACAGTCGAGGTGATGATTGTCCACATATAGTTTTCTCCACGTGGCGGTTAGGTAAAGGGTATAGATACGTCAGAGTAAGGGGACTAGTTAGGGTTCTCTTTAAGTCTTCCTACCCGATTATCCGCTCCCAACTTAGCTGATAACCGCTTAAATTTTATCTGCTGCATTATTTTAATTGGAATATACGGCAACCGTTGCTCCTAAAGCGAAAGTAAGGCCGCGTAGGTTTACAATGGAAGCGAAGAGAAGGCAAAAGGAGAGCGATTAATTATAACTAAAAAGCGGGTGGAATCGAGGAGTGGGGGGTTAGTTTTCAAAAGATCTAGAGTAGAAAAAAAAGCATAAGTTTCTTAAGTAGGAAATAAATTCAGAAGCAGGAGAGATAGACAGGAAAAGGGGGTTCCCTGAGAAGAGCTGAAGATAGGAGAGGTGGGGTAGATAAAAAGTTCAGATAGTTCAGAAAAAAAGAGAGTATAGGAGAGGGAAACTTATGTAGCCTTAACCAATGGTAGAGAATGATAACTGAGCAAGGTAACTTGGGCTACTGCATTATTACTTTGCAATACCTCAAGCTCCAGTGTGTGGCAGGGGTACTTATATTGAATAAGGGTCATTTTTATTCCTTTGTGCTTTGTTGCTGTTGATAATAAAAGTTCAGTTATGCTGGGTTTTAAAATAAAATTGTGCTTTTACATAACTGTTAGTGTCAATTTTCGTCCTGGTACCAACAGATTAAGGGCCTTAAAAGGTTACTAAGAAAAGAAATCAGATAGATATCCTCAAATGTGAAAGAAAATGAAAATGACTAGGAGATAATAGAAGTTATACGGTACTTATTAAGTTTGACTATAGTTTTCACTGATTTTTTTTTGTAATTTTTTTAACAAACTTATAATATTCAGGACACATACTGTTATTGCTTAATCCTAAATATATTTCTAGGTCAATTAAGGAATCCATTTATAATAGTAACCAAACAATAGCATTATGAAAATACCTAGTGTGAAATAAAAATTTATTAATATAATATAATTATATATAATATTATATATATGTACTGATGAATGATACGAAATAGTGTTACAATAGATATCAACTCCAACCATCGTGTAAGTGAACTGGCGCCTAGCATACATAATTGACAGTTATTAGTATACAGACAAGTACAGATGTGCCAATTCAAATCATAGTTAGCTAATACATCATTTATTGCAGGAGACAACCATCTGCCATCTGTGATTGTGTTCTCACAATTGGGTACCACATACAGCTTTTCTGTCAGTTGGAATTCAATTATACCGGGGGAAATTATAAATTATTTTAATATTACTGTGAATCCTAAAACAGAAAATGGACTAAATTATATATTTACTAATGATGCTTCAGTGACTTTAATTTTAAACAATGAAACTGAATACTTTCTCTCAATATCAGTGACATATTGTACTGGAATGATACTTACAAGGACCTATCACGTTGGTAAGAACATGGTTAGACTTGCTCAAACTCATTTATAGTTCCAATTATTAAAATATTTTATTGTAGGACGATGTTCTTTTTTTATTGCTAAATATGCCCATACACAATACTACTATGGACTACAAGGTTATCAATATAGTATTATCAAATGCTTTGATGATGAAGAAATGTCTATTCAATGCGGGCAAAATGGGACATGGATGAATGACACTAAGGATAACCTTTGTAATAAAATGGGTGATTCTTGTGGACATACAGGTATTAAAAAAAATTACTGTTACATTAATTAATATTTTTCCATACTTAATACTAGTGGACACTACATCAAATGATGTCAATTTCACCGAAAACTATGTCAGTGTAAGTTACAACAATACAATGTTATAAATCTTAACAAACTTTTAAATATTTGTATATAATCTGAATAATAATACTTGAAAAACATAGAATAAAATAACTATTACTACTGTATTATTAATAATCAAGATGTCCCATTGTGATAAATTTGACAGAGACCTAATCTGCATTGAGTATCAAGTATACATTATTAAAATATTATAGTTTACACCCAAATACAAGGGGTTAATTGAATATATTATGAACTTAGCATAATATCTTAAAACTTTAATAATTATAATACTAAGAAAAACAATATTTATCTTTGAATAAAATTCAGTACAACATTATAAATATTCAGCTATCACTACAAATATAATACGTGTTTCTTTCTATTGGTTCAAACATGTAGCCATTTTGCTGTCTATAAATCAGAATTGATGAAGATAAAGAATGTGTCATAATTATTATAAAGATATTCAAGAAGATTAGCAATAACAAAGGGATTATTTTTTTTGTTTGCTAATTATAATTTTTCCTTGTGTTGTCAGTCAAAGGAGATGCTCAATACATTTAGCAGTGTTAAGCTGTGTAAGTAATTCTTATGAGTTGTCGAGTATTAGATGTATTGTCTCACTTTCATAGCTTTTTTAAAACAATACCAAATTAACAACATTTGGTCGCCACCAGGAATCGATACCAATACTGCTAGCTTTATGCACAAGCGCTCTTCCACTGTGCTGCTACCACCAGCCAGCAAACAAGCAATTCAATTCTATATTAATACCTTTAGGGGGTACAGCTATGCTACGGTCTTACTCTCAACAGACAAACAGAAACACTCTATTTTAAAGATTATTTTATTGGAATGTTTTTTTTTACTCCACTTATTGATCACTTCACAATTTTGACCAAATATTTTTAATTCTGTATTGTTAAAAAGAAGTCTGCAAAAGAGAAAGAGAGTACATGTAATGAGTAAAGAAGGCTGAGAAAGAAATTGTGAAAAGGTAGAGTAATTTGTGATCAAATAATACCCTGATTATTGATCATTAGTCTTGATGTGGAAGAGTGGCTAAAATGTATTGTGGTCTAAAAATAGTATGTATTTTGAAGCGATGTTGTAGTCATCACATCACCAAAATGGTGAGCTACTTCAATTAAGCCGTTAAATGTCTTTAACTGAGAAAACTTGAATGGATTGCTAATATTAAGTATTAGGTTATAGTTTTAATCAAGTGCTAGTTCATTATTACATTTGTGCCTACACTGAACAGTTTGGCTGAGTGTTGTGGTGTCCAGAGAAGATTTTTTGGGGACAATCTTGTTATATAAGTGACAATAGAGGGCTTTTAGCTGAGATCCATTTTATGCATGGAAAAGCGGTAGAAATAAACTAAGCACAATTCTTTGCTGGCCTATCAATGTGTTGTGAATAACAGCTATAATACCACTTTTTATTCTGAATGCATGTTTATGATTACAATATTTAGCAGGTATGTAGTTGATATGACACCTTAATGCCCTACCAGAGAACATGACAATACGATAGTACCAACTAACAACACCTGCTTGTAACATGAGAAAGACCTCTTTTCTGCTCAGGCACTAGTGGTTTTGACCAACTGTTCTAGGTTTCGTGTGGATGGCTTAGCTCTTGGTGTCAATATCTCAGCAAAATATATTGGCATTGGACTGGTCTCCTCATTCTTTTGTGATTAAAAATTCCCTCATGTCTCAATCCAAATATTTAAGCTATTGAGAATGAGAGTGAATTACTACTACAAGTAGCTAGTGAATATGTGATCCATACTTTCTTCAATAATTATTTCATCAACCACGGGAATACTCATATAGGCATGATCGAAGCCACTGTATTTAAACCCATTCCCCTATTCTAAGGTAGGGTTATACCTTTCATTATTTTAATGTTCAACTTGTGAAAATACTAAAACATTTGCCACACAATTACTTGAAGGTTTCAAGCAATACACACACACACACACACACACACACACACATATATTTATGTATACCTTAAACCACCTTTAAAAAACCTACCCAAATGTAAAACATAATCCATGTAAGATCTATCCAGCAAAATATGGTATTTATGTTAAGTTGTCTTGTATGAGGTGTTTAGTTGACCTTGTTTTATTCTTTGGCAACTCAGGTGTTATTGAATGAAAATGTTCCTCAAGAAAGTATATATGTTGTAGTGAGCATATTTGCTGCATGCTTTGTCACTACCGTACTATTAGCAGCAGTTGCTATTATAGCAATATTACTATTTTTCAAAAAGTTAAACAAGACTAGAAATACAACTATTTCTTCTAATCAGGATTGTCAGATGTATGAGGAAATAAATCCCATTAAAAAAACAGATGATTATCAATTGACTCAAAATTCAGCATATGAAAAAGTTTTTCAACTGCAGCAGAAAGGAACTGCTTAATATATTTATTTATGTGTGACTGGTTCAGTGTTCTGATTTTTTTTGTGATTCATGCCTATAATTGTTTATTGCTTTCATCACAATTATGTCAAACAATATTCATTATTACCTTATTACACTAACGGTCAAGATATGCAGGTGTATTTATATGCGACTGTCAATTTTTTCAATATAAAAACTCTAATTCCTTATCAATAACGTAACTTAAGGGCACTGCTAGCTTGTCCATAATTGTATTTGATTAGATAAAGAAACTAAGTACAAAGAAGAGTTTTTAGAAAAGTAATTAGATATAACAAAACTAACAAGTTAGTGAATCAATTTACTATCACTTTGGATACCTGTAATGATGGCTCATAAATGATTAGTGCACCATTTTGTGAGCACAAAATTATCAACCTAAACTGCCTAAACATAATTAACCCCAAAATTTGTCCATATCAAGTTGTAAGGCTATATCATTTTAGGTTGATGCAATGTAAATTGTTTTGCTGCCGCTAGGCAGTCATACGTACCTTGCAGAGTCAGGATGCCTATGCACTAAGCAGGCACTGTGAGCTGTACAAGCAAAGCTCCTGGAGCTGGGCTAGGATATCGCAGGAGAACAGGCCTTTCCTCACAGAAAGTGGTGTGTGCACCTAAAGTCCCACCTGGACCATTGATGTTTCACGAGAAAAGGTCTTAAATTTGCACTCCAGCAAATGCCAGGTACCTAATCACAGCTAGGTGGACTGGTGGGGTTGGTCACGTGGGAGGCAGATGGAAAAACTAGAAGTAAAAGTTGCCTGAGTTCGGCTTGAACTCTGGGACCTCTGGCCCTGATCCAAGGACACAACCACTACACTACACATACACACTGTGGGGGAATCGAATAAGTCGCTGCCACCAGAATTCAGATCCGCGCACGGGGCAGGAGGAAGGGTAGTAAACCTTCGCTGCGCAGTGGCCAAGACAGTGGATTAGGTCTTAAACTAATTACTGAGGTGGGAGGATAGAACTGAAACACAAATGGAAGTGCAGGTAGGTCTTATAGTTCAATGGACCCGCCTACGCACGCAATGATACAGGAAATAATATAACGATTGCACACGACACTAGCTACTCTATACCATGCACGCCACAATGCTAATAAACTAAATACTAATATTTAA
>WLWD01002923.1_pt1 | contig 48791 bp, 35 predicted proteins | sample 6712731 | NCBI WGS metagenome assembly WLWD01 (sample SAMN12718690, study PRJNA576275) | sponge metagenome | isolation source: marine sponge | host: Mycale hentscheli | place: New Zealand: South Island, Marlborough, Capsize Point | collected 2014-11-01 | reverse complement strand
TAAAGTAGGCATATTACTTTTAAAGTAAGTGCATTATTTATAAAGTAAACCCCATTTTATTATCAGATAATGTTACTTTATATATTAAACCCCTAGTTTATAAATAATACATACCTTTTGTAAATTTAAAACCAATGAAGCACACTAGGAACTTGGTCAATTAAATTTAGGCAAGTTTTAATATATTGGGTACCTTATTACATGAGTCAGAGTGTGACATGGTGAAATCTGAGTGTAATAAGCAGTTACTTCTACACTAGATATCTTCACAGTTGTATGGAAACTCTCTATGTAAAGTTGGCTGTAAGGTCTCCCCATACCCCAGATGATTCTAACCAGTGCTGAATAGGCTACAAGGTATAAGCTGTAAAAACCAGGAAAACTACCATAATAGCGAAATTTTCTCCCCTTCTAACAGCCAATAAGCCAAAAAAAATAACATAAGATATCTAGATGGAATCATAATATTATATATTATATATATTCCACCCTAGATATCTTCACAATGATATCTTTAGGTACATGACCACCATTTCACCAAGATATTTCACAGGATATTTCACAGGTTGATATTTGTTATTTCACTCTAGAGCTACACAACCAGCCCAAGCCCCTACAACCAACTTTACCAGTGAGAGTTACCAGTCCTCTAGTACTAACTACAGCAGTGAAGATGTGTAGTGTGGAATAAACCACTTATTACACTCAGGTCAGAGTGGTATGGCTAGATATTTCACTCTCAGGCTTTATTTTCACTCCCTCTGGCTCTATGAAAATATTTTGCCTTATCACACTACTCTGACTAATGTAATAAGTATTATATATATATATATATAATATATATATTAATACATACATACATACATAATATACACATATATAATGCATAATATATACATATATATACATAAAGATCTTAAGTTAAGAAGTATAAAGACATTATAATTATAATGATCATACCTTCCCGTTTGTCCAAAAATTGTTTTTTCACTATCACAAAATTATCTTCAGCTTTATTTTCTTCAAGTAAATCTGTCTGATCCCTTTCAGCAACAGGTTCTCTTAGTTCTTGTGGTTCCATGTTTTAGCTACAATCTGACTCCACACTCTAGGAATGGGACAGATATTAAGCGGCGATGTGATGCCGTTCAGACCTTTTATGCGGTACGAACGCGCGCGCCATTACTAACCACAATTTACCGCTTAAAGTCACCAGACTACTTTAGATAGTAAGTTGTACCATTTCTAATTATGCTTTACTTCAGTTACCGTAAACTACTCTGATGAGAATCCACCCTGTAACACCTAGATCTCAACGCACAAAAATCACCGAAGTGTTCCTGGCCTTTTGATGAGCTGTACTAAAACTAGTATTCTTTCACGAAGTTGAAGAATTGTCTCTATCAATATGACAGTAGTTTTACGCAGGAAGAAGGTTATATCTCATGCAGAATATAGTCATTTTCACGCTAACACACTCGGGGCGGAATTGGGGAGAAGTGCTCGACTGGTGTCATCCGAGCCCTACCTTTTTCAAATGAGTCCTCCATTTTTTTACCTACTTTATTTCTTACCTGTAGGTAGAAATAAAGTATGGTAATACCTTATTGTCCGTTTTTTGTTTTTTTTGTTTTTTTTTGTGTTTTTCCCTCGTCTTCCAGTAGTGAAGATCTTCTAATGAACGCATCTCTACTCAGATATGCTGAGTCCTAGCTATAGCTATTTACTATTTGTCCTGAGACAAACCAAGCTCGTAGTATGTCAATTCAGAGCAAGTCCAGCAAGTCCAGCTTTTATTATTTCAGGACAGAATAGTATTACTTGTATTTAGTGATTGTTGCTTATTAATTTTTTTTTCTTCATGGTTGAATTATATAGCTAGAACTACTTTTGTTCCACATTTTTCTCAAAAAATCAGTTTCATTTTTTTTTCATGATTAACTTACCTATTCCCCCATTTTCTAGACAAGAATACCTCCATTAAATTTGTTTATTCTTAGTTTCAATATTTTCTTACCTGATTTTAGCAGCACAGTTCTGGACACTCATAATGCTAATTGTTGTGTAAATGAAATAGAATATATTCTTATATGTGGGGGCTCAGGAGTGAGAGGGTTGTATGCCTAGCTCCTTAGTTCACAGGTATGTATGTATATAGAGCGACCACCAAGTTCTCTCCAGATAGTTGCCCGCTCAATGGCTTTTTCCAGGTAAGTTGAAGTCCTTTTAGTGAAAATGCACAATAAAATGAACCAAGTCTGAGTGAAAGAACCCTGATACAAAAAGTGAATGCAGTTTATGTAACCTTGGGCACAGCCCTTTTGCCTGACAATGAAATGCGAAACAACGCAACTATACTCTCTGACAAAATAATGTTGACCAAACTAATAGTTTATTGTCACTTTCTGTCCTTTTTGGGCTGGCCCCACATTGTAGAAAATATAATATAGTCAATTCCATGAGTAGCCCCCCTCCCCCCTCCCCACACACACTCACCCCTACCTAAAAATCCTCCACACATGTGTGAACATGCCAGGAGGTTTTGTCCCACAATTGACTACCCACATGAGAGGATGATAGCTAGTTACATGCAGAACTGAGGGGAGAAAAACTAAACTGAATTATGTGTCTGTACTTGCCTCCATGGCCTAATACCAGGTTGGAGCCAGATAGTGATACCAATGTGAGCCAGGAAGTGGGACAGGCAGCTGGCTATACATTCAGATGAATCATTTCAGGGGCTACCCTATTCCTATGCCAGTGAAAAGTGTGTCTGTTTATACAATACCTAAAATACTTACATATTATGTATGCATGGTCATTCTAAGCTTATCAGCAGAGCTGTGTATATATCAACTGGATTTGAAATTCAAACTAAACAATTTAAAAAAAATTGGCAATTTACCAGTCAACAATCATTTAGCTATTTGTTATTTCAATTATATTTCCATCAGTGAACCCTCAGTCCATGAATCATAGTCAATAAAAGTCAATCATTCAGGCAGTTAGTATGTGAGCTAATATGATGATTATGGCAGCCAATGGTGTTATATTTACTTTTCCACCTTAACCAGTGACTCATGATTATGGCAAATAAGCAAAATGGCATTGTCATCGCCAACTAAGAGAGCGTAACCTTCAGGTACCCATTAGCTTTTGAACATTCAGATTTGCACCTCTTGAGATTATAAAAAGCTGATGATGAGGTATGCTCTTGTCATAAGTGTGTCATGTCCTTCTAACTAATTGAAATACCTCGGTAACTAAGTGGGAACTAAGTGAAATACCACGGGTAGCTGTGAAATAGTACGGGTAATTGCGGCACGCATAGAGCGTTAACCTTAGAAACGTACAGTTCAAGTAGTTTCTAGTTGGAGACAATGTCCTTCTTTACCACAGAAGCTCTACCCTTATTAGACGGAATGTTTTACAACAGATTAGGAGGAGTGGTATATTGAAAAGAAAGTTTCAGCGGAAGCTAATCCTGAAATAAGGAGATAGTGACTGAACGATACAGTGTAGCTACAATTGCAAAAAACATTTTTAATGTTATAGTAGGTATCTTTATTTGCATATCAAAGACTTGTTTATGAGGCATGGAATTAATTATTTACAAAATACATAGTCTGATTGAAGTAGTTTATTTATTTTTTTCAGTGTCAGAATATCATTACTGTCCTATTCTTCCTTTATCTTTTTCTCTAGCATGTGTAAACAATTTTCAGTAGTATACTTTAAGCAAAGATACAGGTACAACCTGAGAAATGACATCAATTTTTATACACTTTCAAAAAGTAATACTAGACTAAAAACTGCAATAGGAGTTGTTTCATCAGTCAAGTCTCCTTCAGCATTATATTCCCAACCATGTCCAAGAGAAGGTTCAGGAACATCTGGCAGATTCTCAGCATTGCTTCCAAATCATGACTGCTTGATAATCTGGTACAGTGTATAGCATATATGATCCAAAGTAATTGTAATTGTAATTGGACTATAAAAAACAAAATAATTGGTAATTGTATTTGTTTTTACTGTAATTATATACAAATTGCTCTTCAAGTGCATCATATTATGCAACTTTTAAGAGTGAACTTAATATGCAATATTCATTCATCATTTGCATCACAAGTTATTTATGTATCAAATTTATTAAATAAGTGGTTTCACAACTTCAAGTGTAGAGTCCGAGACTGTCATAGTGTGGCTTCACACTTCCGAACTCCTTCTGGAGGTGGAGAATCCCCGGCATGGCCTTTAACAACTCAAACTCCTTGTATTCAAACTAAAAGAAGTAGTGCAAAGAGAACACTCTAGAATAGCTTGCTGTTCCTTCAATTCAATCCACATCATGTTTAAACGAGTGCCCCAACTTGCAAGCAGTTATTTTAGCAAGAGATATAATAAAATAATCAAGTCTAGTTCCTATCGATGCCATGTTTATGTGCCATAGTATTTCTTGATTGAGCAGCAGTATTGTTTATCCTGTGCAGTTGAATTTAACTGCATTCAATGGGAATCAGTATTCTCTCCTTTCTCTATTTATAGCCTGCTGTTTTTATGTTTGTTTTTGCTTTCCCTTCTGTTAAGGTGCTCATGGCTAATTTATTAAATTGTTTTCCAGTTTTTGTGTACTAAGTAATAGTTAGAGCATACGCGCTTAGGTACTGGTGGATTTAGTGCACTGAAGCCCAAGGGCCGTAGGCCCGAGGGCTTTGTGCACTAAATCCACCAGTACCTGAGCGCATGCTCTAACTATTTTAGAACCCGGCCGTTTACCCAAAGCTGGCCCAGTTTCCACTAGCAACTTGGTTTATCAGCATTTTCGCACAAATACCAAAATTAAAATTCAATTAAAATATTGAAGCGCACCTGGCAGGTTTACTTTAGCATTGTAGCAGCCAGCTGTTATCTCCAGATCTAACTCTACCCTGGGCTGCTCTGCTCTGTGGTAAACAGTTAAGCAGCTAGATATGGTAAATTCCTGTGGTATGAGTGTCAGCAGGAGAGTTGTCCGAACTAGGGCTGGTCCCGTATAGGTCGGATATGAGAGGGTAGTAGACCCTCACATATCATATCCAAGCCTCACACAGCTTTATCCGGCCTATTCTATTAAACTAAAACTCAAAAATAGCAATACCCCAAGGGTGGTTAGTATGCACGGTTTATATACCTAAAGGCAAAAAATAGTGCACACTTACCAAGTTAGTACACCTAGTAACAATATAGCAACGGGTTCTAAGTTGCTATAGTGCATACTGGAATAGTCTCCAGGTAGTTGGTGACAATAACTGGCAGCCGCCATTTCCACTTGTTGCAAAATATGTCCCAGGCTATGCCCTTTCCTCCACTTTTAATTCAAATTTTTTGTACCACATGTAATTGAAAAGTAATTGTTGTAACTGTAATCATTACAAATTCTTTAAGTCCCTCAAATTAATAATCGTAATTATAATTATTACTTTTCCCAGCTATGTAATTGGTAATTGTAATGATTACATTGCTGATGTAATCGTAACAACACCACCAGTTAGTTATAACTGAGTGCTGTGGTTTTGCTGTCCAATAACATTTATCTTAATATGGGCAGTGGGTGAAATGGTGTGTATATTCCTCACAATTTTCACTGTTAAAAAGCACTAAATAGACTATTTACTTTTTTGGTTAATCTATTTGTAAATCACTACATGTGTGCACTCATCCCACACTAGACTGGCTACGCGAGAAAAATCCCACAGCGTCCCACACAACTGAGTCACAACAACATACTACTCCCTACCCTCCGCTACTGCGACGGTTTTAGGTAAAGGGTCTGGCACGCGAGTCGTGTGTGTACACGGCCCCGGCCATGGGCGCCAAAAACTTTCGCGTGGGAGAAAATCATGCTTGAAACTGGGAAGGTGTGGCCATCAAGTTCAAAGGTTGGGAAGAAGGTCGCGCAATTCGAAAGCGTTCGTACTTTGCTTTGTGTTCTTATACTGGTCGGTCCAGTTTCGCCGACCTAACTACTGGGCTCCGTCCCTTCCAGTGTTTTTCAGGGAGGACCGGTAGGGTGGGAGGTACCGTGCGGCCATGGAGCTGTCTGGGGTGAGTTGCTTGTAGTCAATTAAGTACCAATTTCAAGTGTATAAGCTAGTTAGCTAAGGTTAATAGCATTACACTAGAGAGCTGTGACTTGCAAAGGCTCTCTGCAACTCAAATATTGTGAATGAAGCAATGAAATGATACTTTGGGTAGTCAAGTAATGCCCAAGAAACTTGAATTACCATCTAAGGTAAAAGGTGAGATGAGAGAGGTGGTAACTATGCTGAGTATTAGCACAATTCTTTTGAATTTCCAGCTAATTCATAGCTTTATGTCATTTTTATTTTCAAGTGGTTGTCTTTGTTGAACTATCAGATGTGTGTGCACTCTTGTCAGCTGTGATAGAACAATCCAGAGGTTTTGTTAAGTCTATTGTAGTGTTCATCCTCACTACGTACCTCTACACCATATGGTTCAAATCTTCCACTAGACACATGTAGGGGGTGAAATGAATTGAAAGAATAATATTGCAGAGATTGTATGGTGGAGGTATGCTCAGTGAATGGTTCAATGGATGATGTGGTCAGCAGTTCACTTCAGCTGGCTTTTTTTCCTCGGGAATTTTTGTTGAAAGTGTTTTTTAATTTCATTAAATGTTTTTCTGTCCATTTGTTTGTTCTCTTTTTTTGTCCAAAGAATTTACTGCAAGAAGCGTATTGCTTATTCGTGTTTGTATCCTAACCACACCCCCACCAGCATGCTCCTTCCTCCACCACCTCTACATCCTCACCTCTACACCCCTACCTCCACACACCCCAGTTCCACACCTCCTTCCTCCACACACCATTCCTCTTCATGCTGAAATTATTTATATATCACTGAAATAAGTGCTTTACACTTGAATTGAATACCTTCCTCATTCTTTTGATTTTGGCCAATGTGATGACTACATACATGTAGCTCCAGTGGTTTCAGCATGTCTGAGAGGGGGGGGGGGGGGGGGGGGGGGATTGAATTGAACGAGCAAGTTCTTGTACTGCTATTCTCCATACACAAGCACTTTGTGTGGGTTTAATTAGTTGCCATGGTAATGTGTGATATGGCAGATCTAGTGCAGCGTACATTGTACATGCTCTTAGTTATTAACGACATGAAGTCAAGTTACACATGCCATGAACTATACAGTTTTTAAGTACATGCTACAAGATGGGGGACCATAAGATGCTAAATAATAAATGGCGTATCACAATCGACTGTGGATATAACTTGTACACTACTGGTGCGATATTATTCATATCATTTCTTTCATGTTGTTAACTTGGGCTATGTTTCTGCCCAGTCATAGCCTGGGGGCCAGTAGCAACAGTTTTAGATGTGGCATATTGGACAAAGCTTGTGATGGAGGATTTTTAGGATATCTCTCTACAGATGTTGCAACTTACTAGCATGGTTTATAATTTGGTACTAGCTCGAGTCTGTTGTGACGGTTCAGCTTATAGAGAAACTGAAATAGCATCATAATCAGTGATTTTAAGGCAGTGGTAAAGAAGTGGCTAGGCCTGGGTGAAGGAGGAGAAACAAACAACTTGCATGTTCTAATGAAGTGTTGTTATTTTTTGGTAATATGCTTGTGGACACTTTAAGATTACTTAAAGGAACTCTCACAGTGTAGGCAGGTTTACTTGTTCTTAAGAGAGGAAACTTTAAGATTACTTAAAGGAACTCTTTGAAGTAATGGATCCTATTAGGAGTGAAGTTAGAGTCGTTGAGATTCATTATTGAGTGGCTTCCCCCACCACTTACTGCCCGTTGTCCACCACAGTTATGGCATCTGTTGGGGTAGGTTTAGTGCAGTGAAGCATTTCTAGGGAGAAATGACTTGATGTAACTTTGTTGTGTGTATTTAGCCATGAGGAAATATCGCTGTGTGTGTGTGTGTGTGTGTGTATGTGTGTGTGTGCATGTGTGTATGTGTGTGTGTGCATGTGTGTATGTGTGTGTGTGTGCATGTGTGTACAGAACATGGTTCTCCTTTCCTTGAAAGGTTATGCACTGGTGTATTGAATTATCACGTATTTCCCTCATCCACTGCTTGCCCACATTGTATTGACAGAGAACGTGATGATGATAACTTATAAATATGTACAAATAGAATGCATTATAGTACATACAATTTCATGTTTCTCAAGTGTGTTATGAATAGTTGGCATTTTTGTTTGTTTGCTTGTTTGGGGGAGAGTTCAGGCGAGTCCACGGCCCTTATGTACACTGGGTTCCTGAAATTATTGTGGGCTAAATGCTGTAATTTAAGGTTAAGCCTAAAGGTATACTCACAGCATGCAAATATTAGGGAGAAAGCTGGGAAGTAGGGAAAAAAAGATCCCCACCCCTCCCCCCACTTAGTTCGAACCCTGGGGACCCATAGCACTACATTTTATTGCCAGGTCGTAGGCCAGAATTCACGTCATGAGTAGCATGTCAGATGTGACATTATTTGTCGATAGCCTGAATTTCACACCTGCCGTACCGTATAGCAACCGCGGAATGTATACACCACTGATGCTGGAATTAAGTTGTCTGCATGTGTGAATGTATGTGGTGCACTTATCCTTAAATTTTTAAGTACTCATTTAAAAAAAATGTATACATGCAACACTTAGGATGGCTGCACGTGCTCGTTACACTGATGTTTTGTGATAGGTAGTGGGCATGCTCACTGTACACATGTACTGTATTTATATTAGGAAACAAAAAGTAGAGAGAAATTTAATCGTTTTGGCATTTGCTATGTCTTCATGTTAGTCACAACATGCAAACACGTGTACATACAGGCTTGTGTGCGTATTACACACATTCTGATTTGAACTGGTGAGATTTTTACACATCAAGCAGTTTAGGGTCATATTCAAAGGGTGTGTGTATGTGCATGTGTGTGCGTTTGTGTGTAGTATATGTTTATGCTTTAAGTGTGCGTAGCGTATGTGCCTGTGTGCTTGCTGCATGTGTCGTGTATTCTCTTGTGAAGCAGTTGAATGTTATTTAGAGCCCAGCATTCCTAACAGCTGGCGCCATTCACTTATTGTCGAGTGTTAGAATGAAGCCATTTCTGATCTAGCTTCTCAACGTGGGACGTATACTTTCACTTGTACATGTAAATGACAAAAACAATTGTGAAGAGCTTGGCTGCAAACCAGGGAAAATCTGGTAATAATTAGGATGTAGTGAGACTTATTATGTTTTTTCCTCGGAGTTAGTGCGCCTTTCAGGAGTGAAAGGAGAAATGGAATCAGGAATGAATATGATGTTTCAAATATAGATAATAAAAACTCTTCCACTTCCTTGCCACCCTCTAGTCTTCTCTTTCTTTCTTTTTTTCTTTTTTTTTTCTTTCTTTTTTTTCTTTTCCTTTTTCAATTAATTGATTAATATTTCATTTTAATGCCTTATTTCGCACATGTGTGTGTATTCTTTCAATGATTCAGTCATTCTCGGCTGAAATGATTATAATAATAGCAATGAGAAAAAATTGCTAATATTATGTGTGTGTATGTGTGTACAGGTACATTTAATAAAATACATGTGTGTGCATGTCCTTGGCACTTAAGTACTGTGTAGGGATTAGAGACGTACAGAAAATGGCAGGTGTCAGATATGTACGAGGTGGTAATGTATCTTGACTCCATACTTTACCTGTATGTACTTGCATACACGCATGTAGAGAGAGGTGTCCAAGGAAGCTTTGACATGCTAAGGTAGTGTAGACACATACACTTGTTTATCTGAGTCTTTGTGTGACGGAGGTGTTATGAAAATATCAGTTTGAGATTGAAAGAATACCAATAGTTCAAAGAAAACAGACACCCAAAATAAGTACGGTGTGTTCGTACGATGGGATGAGGTACCTACATGTATGTATGTGTATGCTATTGTTATTACATACATGTACGTGTATGTGGGTGTACATGTGTGTGTAATGACGTATGGGCATCATACGTACATTTATTTAGGCACCTTGAGTGCATGCATGTTAGTAGTGGGTGACTATACTACCTATAGTACAGGGTGCAGAAATGAAAAATATTTTTATCAAGATAGTAGAGAGGGAGATTCTGAATGAGAAGGCAATGAAGTCTAGTATTTATCTTTAAGTACCCACTTATCAGCTTGTGAACATGTTCCAAGTATGTTTATTGAGTCTGTTTGTCCATGTGGAGGTGGCATAGGTTTGACCAGGCATTACTGTCATATAGCTGCCGTTCTCAATACAGCTGCTCCCATGAATAGCTTACTATTACTGCAGCTTTTTATTCTGAATAATTCCTTGTCAGTACAGATGTTTAAATAGACATATTTAGTTGTGAACACTTTCTGTTCCCTCAAGCTTGAGTGGCTTTTCAATTTAAATTGAGTAAATCTTCCCCCAGAAATCCTTTAGGAACGTGTAACTATGCAACATTGAGTCGGATATGTTTCATGTTTTTAAGTAGTGCATGTATTTCTTATGCTACACAGTACGTGCGTCTGTATTTACAACTTTTTGCCCTTCCTAAAATCTAAGACAATTGTTTCTACCCATCCTAGATTCGTCTTCTTAAGTGATATTTGCAGTAATTGTGTGGCAGTTTCTTATTCATTTCAACTATTTAAAAAAATTGATTTTTTAAATAAACGCCACTCTATGGAATAGTTGCATGAGTTAGGGGATGGGAGCATGTACATGTTTCAATAAACACTAGCTGTATATTAAGCAAAATGCAAATGCAAATTTTCTTGCTGCCGCTAGGCGGTCACGCGCACCTGGCAGAGCCAGGATGCCTGTGCACTAAGCAGGCACTGTGAGCCGTGCAAGCAAAGCTCCTGGAGCCGGGCTAGGAACTCGCAGGAGAACAGGCCTTTCCTCACAGCAAGTGGTGTGGGCACCCGAAGTCCCACCTGGACCATTGCTGTTCCATGAGAAAAGGCCTTGAATATGCACCCCAGCAAATGCCAGGTACCCAATCACAGCTGGGTGGACTGGTGGGGCTGGTGGGGCTGGTGGGAGGCAGATGGAAAATCAGATGGAAAAATTGTCTGAGTTGGGCTTGAACTCAGGACTATATTAAGCACATACACAAATGCAAATGCTAATTCTCTTGCAACAGCTAGCGGTTGTGCTCATCTGGCAGATCTGTGTACCAAGCAGGCACTGTGAGTCGTGCAAGCAAAGCTCCTGGAGCCAGGCTCGGAACTCACAAGAGAACAGGCCTTTCCTCACAGCAAGTGGTGTGGGCACCCGAAGTCCCACCTGGACCATTACTGTTTAACATCACACACACACACACACACACACACACACACACACACGGTGCACTAACTCCACCACATCCACACGGCTGCATTGTTCTCCATCTAGATGCACTGTTCATCTCTGACACCATTACCCGGTGTGGAGGAAGGGAGGGAGGGTGGGCGTGTTTATGACTAGCCATAACACTATAATGAATTTCTGGCCATCAAGTATTAGTATAACCAAGTATAGTGTCTATATACACATTGCATGTATGTGTAATAAAAGTGGCAAGAATTCAATGCATTTGTCTAACTTTTAACTCCTTCCTATATTGGCATCTGAAATATACAAAGCCAGAATAGCTGAAATTCCTTAGGGGATTAGGAGAGTGTACTTTCCATATATAGACAAAATTGTGAGCACCATTAAATAGCCTGAGGGGAATGTGTCATCCTCCAGTTAGTCAATTAACTGTGGATGCAGAAGGAGTATGTAAGCTCATTAGTCCCTGCAGGTGTGATGCGTGTGTGCATGTGTCAGAATGAGCGCATGTACACTGCAGTGAAGGAGATATGTGTGCTCTAGGGCATGATTATGTTCTTAATTCTAGTCTCACTTTGTGTCGTTTGTAGTGCATAAAGACATTAATATGTTCAGTGGGAGGGGATGGGAGACTATCTTACATATTCTATTCACGTACTTGTACATGCCATTGCCTTAGCAAGAGCGGACATTATTGTGTGTGTGATGTGTGTGTGCGTGTGTGCATGTGTCAGAATGAGCGCATGTAGACTGCAGTGAGGGAGAGATACTCTAGGGCATGCTGACTGCAATGAGGGAGATATGTGTGCTCTAGGGCATGATTATGTTCTTAATTCTAGTCTCACTTTGTGTCGTTTGTAGTGCATAAAGACATTAATATGTTCAGTGGGAGGGGATGGGAGACTATCTTACATATTCTATTCACGTACTTGTACATGCCATTGCCTTAGCAAGAGCGGACATTATTGTGTGTGTGATGTGTGTGTGCGTGTGTGCATGTGTCAGAATGAGCGCATGTAGACTGCAGTGAGGGAGAGATACTCTAGGGCATGCTGACTGCAATGAGGGAGATATGTGTGCTCTAGGGCATGATTATGTTCTTAATTCTAGTCTCACTTTGTGTCGTTTGTAGTGCATAAAGACATTAATATGTTCAGTGGGAGGGGATGGGAGACTATCTTACATATTCTATTCACGTACTTGTACATGCCATTGCCTTAGCAAGAGCGGACATTATTGTGTGTGTGTGTGTGTGTGTGTGTGTCGGGCTGTTGGAATTCTATTTTCACATGAATGTCAGAGATGGGAAATTTTTGTCTCTAAAATGCCCAGTGTTATTCCTTGAGCTAAAGAGTGTGTTTATAATTACTATTCTCTCCCTTGTTCTCGCTACCTAGCTGAAACTAGCTGAGTGTCAGAGATGACAATCTTGCACTAGGAGTAGCAGCTAAGGTTGCTTTAAGGATGTGTACAGATAGCAGGTAGAAGTCGTTTAGTGGTCCTTTTAGCTGGGTCAGAAATTGGGCCTTTAAAGAGTAGTCTAGATAACCTAATGTCCTGATTAGATGTTGAGTATACATACGTGTTTGGGTGTGTTTGGGTGTGTGTGTGTATGTGTGATTGTATGGTTGCCTGGGACTTCACCCCTCAAGGCTCTTTGCTTGGCTTGCCATTTTAGAGTCTTTGCCAAAATTAGCAATCACAATAAACTACATATGATGTTTGCATTGTTTTGAACGGGCCTGACTTAGTGACAATTTACAAATTCTGCTACATTTTTGTATCTTGTTCTGCAGGTGTTATATTTTGGTGACCACTGACAATATTATAGTAGGCACGATTTTATATTGACATTTTGTTTGTTGTGTGTGTGTGTGTGTGTGTGTTTGTGTGTGTATAGAGTGGGGTGTCAACAGAAATCATAGGTGACGATGATTCTGGTCCAGGAGTAACTGAGCGTGTGCAGGTGAGTAATTTGTAACTAATGGCTACCTTTTGAGCTACGTACTGTAGCTATAAGTGAGTTATTGTCTCCACATCGTGGTGTATCCAATACATATTGTATTCAATCTTATAAAACTTCTTATCACCAGTGTGTGTGTGTGTGCATTTTTAATAATTACCTTACGTAAACCACTAGTTTAATATTATGCAGTATATGTAATTATTTGCATGTGTGACAGCATGTCTTGCCAGCTCACTTTGTCCACAGTCTGTAGCACTGTCTGTCTGTCTGTATTATCCTATCTGCGGAGATGCAAGTGCATAGAGTATAGCTGATGTGGCTGGATTGAATGTCCTGTTCCAATGTTAGTTCCCAGCATTTGCTGATGAGTCGTATTGCGATACTTAACCACTTCCCAACCTTTCGTTATAATAAATACTCGGACCGGGGCATAACTTAAAGTATTTTTGTATTTTATGAGAAAAACTCAATGTGACAGTAGCTGACATTGGGAAAAGATGAAGAGCATTGTCAAAAACAGTTGGTGACCTAGAAATTTGCAGGATTTCTTAAACCTAGGAACTCAGTAATCAGTGAAGAGTGCACTAAATTAACTTGCTTTACAAAGTAACCTAATTAGGCGGAGGAAAACAAAAAAAAAAACCCAACTCCTGTGATACATAATATCTCAACTGAGTTTACACCCAAGTGTCTGATGCTACTAATAAACGTTCCCCATTGTCGAGTAATCCGTTCCAACTTATGGACTTCAAGCACACATATTCATCATTTGATGGGACACGCCTACAATAGTGCCTTGTACAGATGGAATGTTATTAATATTCATAGCTCGATAACCAAAACCATAGCTAAATTAAGTACATAACAGCCAATTAATAATGACCTCAGAAATTTCATGCATGTATGCTTCTCCTATTCATGGTTTGAAGGCAAGAGGAGTGGTGAGCCACAGAGTCACATGGAGTGTGTTCACTGTGTCTCTACTTGCTGTGGTGGTGGTGGTGTAAGAGTTCACCAGGCTACAGACTGACACACGTGGTCTGACAGCAAACTGCTATAGCGATGACTAGTAGTGATTTAGATGGAGTGGCTGAGAATTGTGTTTTGCTGTCTGTTTCGTAATAGTGAGCACACGCGTTATTGAGTTGTACCGTAGCATTTTCAGGAGTGCTTACCGAGGTTTTATGCTATAGATGCACGGTAGCTGTGTATTATTCTGCATTAGGTAATGTAATATATTGGGGCGTATTGGGAGGGTTTTTTTTGTGTGTGTGTGTATGTGTGTGTGTGTGTGTGTGTGTGTGGTGAAGTGGTTTCAACCACTTATGAAGTAAGCACTTTCATTTCAGACTGGAGTAAACGATAAGAATACAAAGTTCAACAACCACGATACCCTGCATGATAATGTGTGTTGTTGCTTCAGAGCCTCAGAGAAGTAACATGTTTCATATCACACATGCATGTATAGTGAACTAATATAGGAAGGGAAAATAAACTTTGTTTAAATTTTTTGGAGAGGAAATGAGAGTAAATAAATACAGACATATTCTGTGGAGTTTGAAGAGACTCTTGCAGTGCTCAAAACAACTTGTATAACTACTTTTATATTGCACTAAATCTAAAAGCTAGACTTGAAGAATTTCTGCTGCTATGCGGGCTTTCAAGCAGGAGCAAACACCTCCCCCTTCCCCTCTTAAAACAGATTCTTAATTAGAGTTTAATTAGAGGTGCTTACTCTTAAACTAACTTAGAGACTTGTCCCACGAAAGGAATTTAATTTGAGCTTGTTCTGTTGAGAAGAGAAACGAGTGAGACTGGAGTACTACTGTAGTGATGCATTCACTATGCAGGGTTACTACGAGCATTAGATCTAGGTCAAGTGATAGTGGGAATAGGATAGGTGTGAGTGTGTTGTATATTGTGTGATAGAGTACTACGTATGTAGTATAGCTATATATAGTTGGGCGGAGCCCGACCTCTGCTGAAAAAAGGGAGAGGTCGGGTAACAAGCCTATACCCGGGTTTGTTCCTGCTGAGTCAGCTATTCCCTTAGCATTTAACCACACTGCAATCTGATTGGACTGCAACATACGTTGCAGCAGGAACAAACCCGGGTATAGGCTTGTTACCCGACCTCTCCCTTTCAGCAGAGGTCGGGCTCCGCCCAACTAAGCTATGTACACCACTGGTAAGTAGGTTTCTAATTGCATCAGTTATTCATTCAAGATGACACATTTTGTAATAGAGCTACATGTGTATATATATATATATATATTTATTGCAGCTTTGATATTTTTACTTGAATATTTCCGCATCACGCGAGCGTTCTGTATTCTCCCATATTGTACGGTTTATATTGTACGCTCGTTGTAGCGCGCGCGTAGCGAGTAAAATCAATGAAAATTGTATTGTAACCGGTTGAGAAAAATTTCAAAGAAACAATAAATCACTTATCACACTCGTCGTACAATATGGGAATGATATTTTACTCTCACGCCACATTTTCACTCGCCTTTGGCTCGTGAAAATATTTTGCGTGCTCGTAAAATATTTTCCCATATTGTACTCTGACTCGTGCTATAAGTATTATATATACACACACACACACCTATATATATATATAATATAATATATATATATGTATATTCATAAATATCATTCACTACAATGGATTATGTACTGCTCAATCTACGTACTTGGATATTTATTTATTTATTTATTTTTACATACTGTAATTATACTATTTTGTGCCTTTTAGGGGGCATTTAGTCCCTCTAAAATTGATTTTTCCCCTCCCCCCCTCCAAAGTTACTGCATGACCAACATGAAGCATTTCATTACTTTCATGGAATTAACAGATTCCTATTAAAAAAAAGTTGGTTTTACCGTCCTGAAATTACAATTCCCTGGTTGGAAACTTTTGTAGAGTTTATGTATTTGAGTCGCATTTTGTCTATGATGATGCTTGCAGGTGTTAGCTAAAGGTATTTACGATGAGTTCCAGTCTATGGTGGGTCAATACGGACCAGAGAGTATCGGCAACCTCATGCCCCTGGTCGTTAACGTGCTTGAAAACCTCGACTCCGCCCTAGCCGATAACAAGGACTATCTGACAGCTCTGGAGGAGACCAACGAGGAAAACCAACAGCTGAGTCAGCAGTTTAACAAGGAGAAGACACTGAGGAAGGAGATTGAGGAGGTGAGAGTCAGGGTCAGGGAAATGACGTGTATATACACACTGTACTACATGTGCTAGTCTTTTAGTTTTTTTTGTTGTTGTTGTTGTTGTTTTTTTGTTGTTGTTTTTTTTATTTTATTTTTTTTATTATTGTTGTTGTTTTGTTGTTGTTGTTTTTTTGACAGAACAAATTAACCTTTTTTATTATTTATGGAGTTATGTTGTATGTATAACTATTTATCTATTTACAGCCATATGTGGTTGGGATATACAATTTATGTCACGGAAATAGAAAATAATACAGTATGTATAATTAAACTTGTGTATATAAACAGTGTACATATACACATATATACAGTGTGGATTATAATTATTCGTCAATACTCACAAAAGTCGGAACAGTGCTAAACTTGGTCTGACATTTAAATATCTGGTGGGACAAATGTTATTACATAAATACTTCATTGCTTTACAGACTGCAGTAGGACTTGTGTTACATATTGGTATTGCTTTATAGGCTCAAAAATGAGTAAAATTAATTCATATTATTGATCAACCGTTTTCAAGTAGTAACGGTTAATTTCAATTATTGCGTCAATAGTTTAGTGAAAAAAAGTATTTTATGAAAAGTCTTGTTCATGGCCTTAGCTTGTTGTGAGTGCAATAGGTCACGGAGAGATTATGCTGGAGTGTATTGTTGGGCTATGCTAAATGTAACTCCAAGTGCAGACTTTGAGCATGGACACTGGATCAAACTATAATTTAGTCAAAATGTGAACTAAGTTTGAGTTAGGTGTGTCTCTGTACTCTGGAATAAAGCAGCAAAAAAAAAATTAAAAATAGAAATAAGAAGTAAGACAGAGTGTAAAAGGGTAAAGAAAGGAGAAAAGGGAGGGGTGGAAAGAAGATGCTCAATATAAGGATCGAATTAGGCTTTACTCGTGGATAAGTGCTAACAGATATGCCAGAACAGCACTGCCGCAGTAGCAGTGGTGATACCTGAGCTACATAATCACTTTGGCCGACTAAATAGCTGAACAGTTAATGTTTGGGTCGGATATGGAGCACTCTTGGGTGACAAATGGCCGACTGTAACAGTCCACACTGTGTGTATGTGCATTACTTACTGCTGATTCTGAAATTCCAAGTTATTCCTGGTTTAGAATTATGTGTACATGTGTTAGTCTGCAAGCATGCTTGCATTTTTTTAAAGTAAAAGCCGTTTTTCCATTCCGTTTTAACAGCCAATATATTAAATATAACTAAACCCGATGTTTCAACTTCTTGCCGAAGTCCTCCTGCTATTATTATAATTATATCAGCCGAGAATAACTGAATCAAGTTTTTAAGTGTAGGTGTATGTGTGTGTGTGTTCATGTATGATGTGGTGTGTGTATGTGTGTGTGTACAGAAAGCCATGAGACTAGAGGAATTGAATGAGATAGAGATGGTTTCTCTGAGAGACAGGATACAGACATTAGTAGCAGAGAACAGGAACTTCAACTCCAGAGCAGCGGGCCAGCGGGAACAGAGTGAGTCATGAAAAAAGTGTGTGTATGTGTGTGCGTGTGTGTATGTGTGTGTGTGTGTGTGTGTGTGTGTGTGTGTGTGAGGTATTCATTGCACTGGGAGATCATCAAGTTATATAGCTGTATAGTCTTAGTTGTTGTTGTTGTTGTTGTGCACTGAGTCATACGTAATGCAATGGCCCATAGTACAACCAAAACTGATACTTATTTTATAGTTTTCACATTGTAATTACATAAATGCAAATATTAAGAGAATATTCACATAATGTATGCAGGTTCCCCCATTGTGTGGGAGTGTTTGTCATGTTTTCATGTGTGTGTGTGTGTGTGTGTGTGTGTGTGTCTTCAGTTGAGAGGCTGGAGGACAAGCACGAGTCTTTGAACAAGACAAACAAGGAACTCAGAGACGCCAAAACAGAGGTAGTGTACAAGTAGTCAATTGTTGCAAATATCATAAGGCACAAAATTTGATTTATACAAACATACAATACATTATTAACCCTCAGCGCGCATGCGCCCAGAGGGTTATAGTAGTCATCCTGTCAGTCATTCAGTCATTCAGTCAACAGGGAATCTCGAAGAGTAACGGCTACCCAGGCTTTGAAAGCGACATCAAACTATAGCACTTCACAGAGTAAGTCCCTTTAATGTGCCAAAATTGTTAGTTTTGACTTAGTTTTCAAGAAAAAGTGAGTAGAATTTCAGTCCTACAATCGTACGTTACGGTAATGGGAACCGCCCCTTAAAAAACTTGCTTGTCACGTGAGCCAGCTTGCAGGTTGCAAATCACTTTTAAATAGCTAACAATTACATTGCGTTCAGCGTGAAGTGTTGCGTTGCGTAGTTGTCGAGTGAGCAAATACTTAATCTAAAAGTCTCTGGTTCGAACCCTAGTCGACGCTTTTTTTTTTTTCATCTTTTTTTATTATTCTTTCTTTTTCCTTTTGTCTTCTTGCCTTATTTTTCTCTATTTTCCTCTTTCTTCCTACTGTTTTTATTATTTTCTTTATCATACTAGCAAACTAGCGCTGAGGGTTTGCACTTCAGTGCTCTAGTTTGCACTAGTTTTCCACTGCCTTTTTGTAGCAGCATCAGTAGTAATAGTAGTAGTAGTAGTAGTAGTAGTAATCATAATAGTTATTGTTGTTATTATAGTAGTGTTACTATTGCTTGTTTTAGTCATGATTGCATGTGTAATTAATTTTAGATCATCAAGACGTACAAGGAGAAGATGGAAGCCCTGGAACGCAGCACCGCCCACAGGCTAGCGGAAGCTCGGCAGAACGACTCTCCTGGTTTCCAAGACTTCACTTCCCCGCAGTTCATCAGCTCCAGGAAGAAGAGACATCTTCCTCTGGCACCTCGCAAGAGAGCTTCCACCGAGGGAGAAGAAGGTAAGGTGTGGTCAATATTACAGAGCTGACTCATTCAGACACGAATTATTAAGCAATAATACACTAGTGTATGTATGTACATAATATAAAACAGTGACTAGTGTTGGGAAATAGTGGAACCACTGCATATATCTATTGTGGTAAGTGGTATGAACATTATAGAGTTAGTGATAATATCAATCACGCTTTGAATATTTGGTTCCAAAGTTTCAGTTTATTTGTAGTCCTAAAGAAAATGTTCATGACTTGAATCTGGTAAAGGGTTGACTAGAGAGACTACATACTTGAACATATAGTCCATTATGTACACCTACACATTCTCATGTGTTCACTAATTCATTTAGCCAACGATAACCCAGCAGTCACTATGGAACACACATGTGTAGGTATGGAGGCATCAGTGGAAGAGAAGCACCCTCCCATGGAGCCCATGCCCCTCATCTCCACCACTTATGTCCCGTCAGACTCGTCCATGCCGTACTCCCAGTCACCCATGTCACCTGAGAACTCCACCAGTCTCCATGACGACCTCGAGCAGGGGCACGATGCGGAGGAGTTTGAGTGAGTGGATTGATTAATAATATATTCGTGTGTGAACGATAACCAAATACGGATTTTTTAGCTTTGGAAGGGGAGGGGTTTTCCTCTGAATTATAAATTGCTCCAAAAGCTGGAATTATTTCACTGGAAGTGTTTTTCTTATATTTAATCCAATGTTAAATTAGTTAGCCCCTTCATCTTATGCTTATATACGTAGACTGTAAAAAATAATTGCACAGTGGTGCTTTTTCATGGCTAGTGCAGGGAAAAGGTACACATGTCTTCAAACTATACATGTGTGTTTAAATTACACTAAAAAATGGTCTAAAATATGTGCGTGTGTGTGTGCATGTTAAATTAGCATTATTTAAACAATTACCATTTGCATCATTCATATTATTCAGTCACTCTCGGCTGAAATAATTATAATAATAGGAAATTTTTCTCTTTTTAACAGCCAATATTTTTTATTATAACTTAACCCGACGCTCCAGGATATAATAAACAGTAAGCGTGCCCTCTACAAATCTTGCTGTTTACTTTGTGTTATTATATCACCACGGAGAGTTCGACCTCAGTTGACCCCTGAAGAGGACTTCGGCAAGAAGTCGAAACGTCGGGTTAAGTTATAATTAAAAATATTGGCTGTTAAAAAAGAGAAAAAATCCTATTATCATTCAAATTATATCCACCTTTAATGTTTATGCTATAATTACTGTCGTTTATATAATATTATCAATATTGCTATTGTCGTCATAATATATTATTATAATTATTATAATGATTGTGTAGGGAAGAACCCGCACTTTACCATATGGCCGAAGGCATGCATTTGGATGATGAGAAGAGGAATGATGACAGTCTGATGGCAGAGTTTAACCAAGCCAGTGATCCCGGCTTAGAACACATCTTATCGGAGAATGATCGCTTGCACACAGAAAAGTAAGACATGGCTACATAGGTGATAGGTAAAACAAGAAAGTGGTGAGATTAATTGGTAAGGGGTGTTTATTGATGTGACCTATAGAGTAGTGGTGTTCTATAGATTGAGCTCTCGCTTTGTTAATACTTTGAGATGTTAGTCATATATGTATAGATGGTACGTGTGTGTGTATATGTGTAGATATCCAATAGTCTGTATAGTTGGATTGCTTGATGAAATACTTATTTTGAGTGTGTGTATAGAGTACTTACATAGAAGTATGGAACAATACTTGCCTGTAATGATAGCTGTGAGAACAATACGTAATCCATGTTGTACTGGTAAATTCTTGGTTTATACATACGGCCAATAATTTCGTGTTCCGAATTTCTTGTTCAAAATGTAATTTAAATGTAATAGTTGTTTAAAGAGAGAATACTTCAGCCAACATTGGAACAGTGTTTCATTACAGAGTAACTGAATCATTGTAATAGAGCTGATGTGTAAATAAGTGTGTTTCAGATAGATGATTTTCCCTGTAGGGGTGAGTTGGCAAGAGAAGTGGATGCATTGCTGATGAAGTTCAGAGAAGCAGAGACGTAAGTGTTCCACTGGTACATCATAACTTGCACTGTATCATAGTGTCAGGTTCAGTCAGGAGTGGGTGTTCCCAACCTCTCACTCTCTCACTCACACCTGCATCGTGCCCCCTGATAATTATTATTGGCCTTCATGGTGACATTTACCTCCAAATTTTCATCAATTTTGTATATATGGCAGACATAGGAATTTTTTTAGAACTTTTAGGAATGGTCATTTTGCCCTCCCTGATTATAATTCCCCCCCCCCCCCCTCCCCCCTGAAAAATTATCATGATCTTCTCCATGGTGACATTAGCCAAATAATTTTCATCAATTTCATATTATATTTCATATTAATTGTAGACCCAGGAATTTTTTTGAACTTTTTAGGAAGGGGCATTTTGCCCCTCCCTGATAATTTATGGTCTTCATGTTGACATTTGCTACAAAATTTTCATCAATGTCATGGAAACAAGAGATCCCCCCTTTAAAAAAATGTTGATTTGACCCCTTTCAGAATCTAATACCCTAGTAGACACCTTCAGAGTTTGTTTGTTTTTAATCTTGATTTGACTTCTGAAATTTCCCACTGAAAATTGTCCCGAGGCAGTATCTGTTAGTGTATTGACTTGTGTCGCATGTAAATCTTCATAACTACTTCATGTATTAAATGTTTTCCTTTATCTACTTCTAGTGAGAGAGATTCGGCTCTGCACAATTTACTCTCCACTCAAAAGGAGAAAGAGAAGTTAACCAGTCGCGTTTCAGACTTGGACAAACAGATAAGGAAGATGAAGAAGGAGCTCGAGGAAGAGAAAGAGAACAGTCAAAAAGCGATGCCAATGGCGGAGGGTCAGGTGCTGGAGGGACCCGGAGGCTTGAAGCTCACTCGCCTGGAGGTGGCACGCGTGCTGAGGGAGAGGAATGAGTACAAGGAGAAGTACTTGTCATTGCTGGAACAAATCAGGTAAAGGGTGAAGTGTTCTGTTGGGTAAAGGGTGAAGTGTTCCATCAGATAAAGGATGAAGTGTTCCATCAGATAAAGGATGGGCTGTTCCATCAGATAAAGGGGTGAACTGTTCCATCAGGTAAAGGGTGGGCTGTTCCAGGATGTGCATGTACACAGTTTACATACATTATTTAGGGCAATTCTTATTTACATCTGCTGATGTGTGTATATATAAAACTCATCGTCTATATAATAAGAATACTATATCTGAAGGATCAGTTAGTAATCCATTGAGAGAATGTTTGGCGATTCTTTACCATCTCTTTCACACTCAGAGCCTTACTACATATGTCTAACTCCAGTTATATAAACTGGAGGCTCCAGCTAGTTGCAGGTTTTTTTCTTTGTTCAGTTCTGTTACTCCATTGTTCTCACCCTCTTTCCAGCCTAATAGCTGTATCACCTCAGTCACTTGCTGAGCTTGCAGTCGGTTTTGTCTATTAATTATAGTTAAATATAACGACAGTCTTGCAGTTACTTAGTTAGCTATCTGACCTATTGCCTTTGATTCTATATAGAGTGACTCTGAGTTTAGTTATTAGCTAGTGCGTTTAGATTCCACTTGTTGATAGCTCTTAGTAGCGTGAGCCTTACTCCCTCAGGTGGCCCTCACTCTCTACTTGAAAGTCACAAAGCTAGCTATTTTTGTAGTTAGTTGACTTGTCGCACAGACAGAGCTCCCATAAGTTTTTGAGTTTTAACTGCACCCGCAAAAGAATTCAAGCAGTATAAACAATTCAATTTCTAGGGTGATACGGGTAATGATCAATAAACCGGAGGATTCTGTTTAGTGAAGTTTGAGACGGGGTCGAACACGGAGCGAACACAAAAATACACAAGGGTCAAAGTACAAAATGACATACGTACGTCCAAACATATACAAATAAACTAGTGGTGTGCTTGTGCACAAATGGCGAGCGAGCCTGATAGTTAGTTAACAAAACTAAGTATTGTTACTATGTTTTAGCAAACACTATCATAGCAGTTATGACCTTTTATTTCAGCAAATATAATACAAAATCACTCTCTTACCTGATTTGTTAACTTTTGTAGTATTAAACATCTGCCATTCTGATAATCTCAATCACCAGTAACTCTTGAACAAGCTCTCAGCTACGATAAAATAATAAACTTATGTTATTATTTGTAAATTTAGCCAACAAATATGGAGTTACTACTTACCTCAATTTCTTGAGTATTGATAATTTCTGTAGTATCAAATTTAAGTTACTTTGACTATCTGAATTACCGTGAATTCTTGACAACAAGCTCTCAACTACAAATACAAAAGACAATCAATTTCAGCACTCAAATACAAAATTACTTTCTTACCCTTGAGCAGTGGTAACTTTTGTAGTACCAAAGTTAAGGGTGCTGGCACATAGCAACGCTCACGCGCGGCTTAATTGAGCAATAAACCACGAAACCACCAGTTGTAGAGGTAGAGGGCGGACCTTAAATACCCGCGCATAGATAAGAGCCTTATACGCGTATAGTTAACTCGGCTTACGGAGGGCGGGGCTAGAAAATTGCACAGCGGCAAAAAAGTGCGAGACAATTGGAATCTATTTTGTACTCCAAGTACAGAAAGGCGGATGATTAGTGTCTCAATTTTGGTACAGCGGCGTAACTTAACAAGGTAATAAAAGTAGTCGTTTTTGTTTTTCGATACAGTATACATTTGTGACGCAACAAGAAAAAAATCACGTAAAAATATGAGTAAACATAAAGCAAAATAGAATTGAACAAAACAAAAACGACAATATTGTAAACAATAAGCTGAAGAAGCGGTGGACGAAATTCTGGATTCTGTGCGTCCTCCACTATCTCCAATAAGTTCTGTTTATTTTGGGACTTTGAGGCTTCATAACTTCTTTGGTTCAGTGCGTGTGTCAGTCATTCTTGGTAAGTCCACATTTTGCCAGCATGTCTCGTAGATCCGCTTGGCTGCGTGAACCTGCAAGGTATAGAATCGGAGTTATTTTCCATAGCAACAGCCAATTAACCTTAATTGATTTGTGTGGGCGGAGCGCGTATCCGGTGTGCCAGCACCCTTAAGCCATTCTGACTACTTGAATTTACCAGTCACTGTTGACAACAAGCTCTTAGCTACAAAAAAAGAGAGACCAGAGTTATTTTTGTATATTTAGCTAACAAATATGGAATTACGTACTTACCTCAGCATCCCTGGAGTAGTAGTAGCTTCCTTAGCATTAATACTACGGCATTCTGACTACCAATGACTCTTGGCAACCAACAATCGGCACTCCGCATCCCCCCTAAAATGGCGAAGTTTTGAAATTAAGTCTGGAAAAAGGTCTTCAATGCCATAGTAACGGGTCAAATCAACTTTTTGTTTCTTGAAAAGAAAGCGTTTTCGCCGGAATTTTCTCATACTTTGGAGCTTAAGTATAAGGTAAGGCTTGCTTAATGCTGTAGTTTCAGAATAAACTGGGGTCAAGCATAAAAAGCCGTGTTTTTGGGAGAAAAAAGTTTCCCGCGCGCGCATTTAAAGGGCATACATACCATCCACACATACATATAACATATACCCGATTTGCTTGGGCACAAATGGCGAGCGAGCCTAAAACTACACTATTTTTATATGATTGATTTTTTTAACTTCTAAGTCTCAAACTACTCAAAATAAGGTCGAGGAGAACTTGGGCAAGAAATATAAAATTTCATTAGGAAAACTGCTTAGAATGATTGAATCATTGAACTTGATGATAATGATTAGTATAGAAGACAACACCAATAGCCAAAACAGTTCCTATTATTTACAGGATTGAATCTCTTCCCAGTAAAATGTAATCTATAAATGTCACAGTATGGGAATGTAGTGGTCATGCTCTTTATGAGTGCAGTATAATTCAGCCTAAGCAATCTCATTTCTATTCTGTGCACTTTAGAAGAAATGTAATACATTCCTAAATGCATTCAATGTAACTATTCACAGCACCTATGCTGCATGTTGGCAAAGCTGCTGCTGTTCAGGGCACAGGAAGATAGATTTCATCGGACTGTGTGAGTTTCTGGAACCCATATATAGATACAACATTCGTCCCTCCAAAGACCTGAAATTAACATTGGTATATCATATTTCGTGTCTGTTTGCTCCATATTATACCGTACAGATGCACATTCCATTGCACAAAACAACTTCAAGTGTATTATATTCCTAGAATTTCAGGAAAGAAATGCTATTTTGCAAGCAAAACTGTGTGTAAATTGTACTTTACAGATATTGTCTTTCCATGTTTTATCTCTAATTAATAGCAAATATTCTAGTTCTAATAGCCAATATTTTGTTAATTAAGACTTAATCTGGCGTCTCAAATTCATGTCAAGTCCTCTTGCTTGCAAAATAACATTTCTTTCCTGAAATTCTAGGAATATAATACACTTGAAGTTGTTTTGTGCAATGAAATTTGCATCTGTACGGGATAATAAATTGGAGTGTTTGTTCGCTGGGTGGTTGTCGTAGCTCAGTGGCAGAGCGCTTGTGCACTATACAATCGGTCCTGGGTTCGATTTCCGGTGGCGACCAAATATTTTTTAATTCTGTATATTGTTTAAAAAGCCTGTGAAAGAGAGATAATGCATCTAATATGGATCAACTATACATGGAATGTGATATACCAATGTTAATTTCAAGTCTTTGAGGAACGAATGCTGTATCTGGGTTCCTGAAACTCACACAGTCCAATGAAATCTATCTTCCTGTGCCCTGAACAGCAGCAGCAAGATCAAAGCAGTGCCTTGAACAACATAGCTATATATGGTTATGGCTTCTTTCCTAAAATTGTTATCACTGAATTCGATATAGATACTCCTGATGTTTGAAATTCTTGTGTGCAGTGCGTGCTGTGGCTTTGCCGAAACATGCAGCATAGGTGCTGTCAATAGTTACATTGAATGCATTTAGGAATGTATTACATTTCCTCTAAAGTGCACATAATAGAAATCAGATTACTTAGGCTGAATTATACTGCACTCAATTTCTTGAGTATTGATAACTTCTGTAGTATCCAATTGAAGTTACTTTGACTATCTGAATTACCTCAAATTCTTGGCAACAAGCTCTCAGCTACAAAAACAAGACAATATATTTTAGCACTCAAATACAAAATTAATTTCTTACCTCATTTTCTTGAGCAGTAGTAACTTTTGTAGTACCAAATTTGAGCCATTCTGACTACTTGAATTTACCAGTCACTGTTGCAACAAGCTCTTAGCTACAAAAAAAGAAAGGCCAGAGTTATTTTGCATATTTAGCTAACAATATGGAATTACGTACTTACCTCAGCATCCCTGGAGTAGTAGTAGCTTCCTTAGCATTAATACTACGGCATTCTGACTACCAATGACTCTTGGCAACCAACAAGTGGCACTCTGTATCCCCCTTAAAACGGCGAAGTTTTGAACTTAGGTCTGGAAAAGGGTCTTTAATGCCATAGTAACCGGTCGAATCAACTTTTTGTTTCTTGAAAAGCAAGTGTTTTTGCAGGAATTTTCTCACACTTCTGCGCTTAAGTATAAAGTAAGGCTTGCTTAATGCTGTAGTTTCAGAATAAACTGGGTTCAAGCATAAAAAGCCGTGTTTTTTTTGTTTTTTTTTTTGGAGAAAAAGTTCCCCGCGCGCTCATTTAAAGGGCATACGTACCATCCACACACACACATATATACATATAACATACACCCGATTTTGCATTATCCACCCCTAATACTGTCTCGCTCGCTCGCCAATTACTACTAAAGTACCAGAACTAGAAAGTGTTGATTTAAACATTTTTAAACAAAACTAACCATGGCATAGCTATTTAGTATAATAGGATCATTAATTTTTTTTGTTTATTTGTTTGTTTTTTACTTTGTTTAATTCAGTCTGGGGTATAAAAAAAAATTAGGGGGGGGGGGGGGGGGCAGGGCTCCCATAGTTTGTATAAGCCCCCTCCCCCCCTCCCTGAGTAATTTGCACTCTGCACTCTGTTGTAGCCAGTGTGGTTTAGCTCATCCAATAAATCTAAATACATCTTTCATGCATAATGTGTTCACTGACTCTGGTATACTTACTGCAGGATGAGTGATGAACTATCACTGTTCAAACACAAGTCAAAGAAATCTCGCTGGGTGGACTAGTAAGTTAAGATACATAACTTGAAATAGAAAGATGTACCTGCCACCACTTTGGGTGGAAATGTGGCATACATACATATGTGTGTACACTCACTAATTATTATTTCATTTTTAATAAATTGATTTGATTCCACACATCAGTAACTTTAAGACAAGAATAGAACAATAGTAGCCAGTGCTTTTACATCTAATTACATGTACATATTATATGGGATGGACAAATTCCAAGTTATGGTACATATGTACTCTAAGGTATACTATTTCTGATTACAATTATGCCTAAGTTGAAACTAATGACTAAAAAAACTTAAGAGTTATTCGGAACAGATGACTTGTAGGAATATTTGAGATGACGAGTTGTGTTTAATTTAATGATCTGAAGACAGCCTATCTACATAAAGCATGAAAATGAACACACTGTTGGAATGTATGTACTATTGCATGGAAGTAAATCAACCACTACCTGCATGCATGTAGCTATGTATTTACCATCATTGTGCTTGCATGTGACAGGAATTAACCTAGAAACATATCCAAAAACATGTATAAGCTAAATATTTTCTTCCCCCTTCTCCTCCCTGTGGTGCCATAGCTTCACAGCCGTATTTAGTCCCTCCAAGCGGCGTCAGTTGGAGCAGAACCTGGCTGAATCCACCCCCAGACGATCCATCCTGCCTCGCTGGTCGCCGGCAGGGGATGAGGAAGATGGGGGCGGAAGTGGGAGTGGTTTTCCTCAGGCTGGAGCTGCTGGCTATCGCAAGACCAACACTATACCTGTCCTCAAGAAGACCGGCAAGAAACAAGGTGAGGCAGAGATTGGGTGGTTACAAGTAAAGGGAAAAAGAAAAAGAATAAGTAAAGAGTTTTTTTGTTTTTTTTATGTGTGGAATTTTTTTGTTGTTATAATTACTTTTTACAACTAAATTGGTAATCCATCAGGGGCGGACTAGCACTAGCAACAGGGAGGGGCCCAAATATTTAGATCAAAACACATGAGATTTTAAAATTATTAGTGATTGATTTTATAAGAATATTAATTTATAGGTGAAGAGTGTAAGTGTAGCATGCAGTTGACCTGTGAACTGCATTACCAGTATTGCTACATTGGTCCTTTATAAAAAAAAATTAAAAAACTTGGTGGGAACCCCCCCCCCCCCCCCCACATCTCCTGTCCATGCATAACTAATACAAATGTTGTTAGTTGCAGTCTAAGAATTTCTTTGTTTTGGTACACTCTTCCTTATTGTTATAATCTGCATTTCCACCTTACAGAAGGCGTGCCCAGTATTACAGTGGATAATGATGCGTTGGATGATGAAGATAGTTTTGTACGTAAACTCCCAACCACTATAACCATAGACAAGGTTCACAGTTACTACACAACCCCGCCCCTCATAGCCGTCATACAGAGCAAATATCTCTCTAAATCAGACCAAACACTCCTAAACAAATAAAGAGATAAACATTGTAATAGACTCATGCTTACATGTGTGTACATGTGTTAATGCAATGTGGCATTCTACAGTATGTTTCTCTCCCGTAATGATTATTGTAGTACAGTTAGTAATAATTATTTTTTGTCTTTATTCAAGGTGCAAGACATTTACAGGGAGGGTAGAGAATTGTATGTAAGCATACAGATAGGCTCATTGCTACTTCTAATAACTACGGTAGGGGTCAAAAAAAAGTTCCCATAGTGACCAGACTTTTAGTGACTAACAGAAAAATAGTCTCTAGCTAGGGTAAGGAGACTTTTTAACAAACCAATGCCGACTACACAAGTCACCTATTTTTTAAACCTTCAGCAGCCTAGTTTTAATCTGATTTTGCAGCTGCTCGCTACACATCAAGCAGCTGCATGCAGTCCCCCTCTACTTGTTTAACCACAACAACTGAAGTGCTCCAGAGAAGGGTTCTGTCCCTAACTGTAAAAAAGTCAGACACAGAAAGGTCTAGAGAAAAAAAAGTCCGCAGTAAAAGGTGGCTACCAAAAAAAATTGCCAAAAAAGTCGGCTCACTGTTCAGTCATCAGTGAAACCGAAGAAGGTCCTCAGACAAAATCCTTTTGTTTGTTTTTTTCTAAGAAATTTTTTTGTTACAGACAGGCTAAAAAACCCTCTTAACTAGAGAATTGTATGTTTGACCAACCCATTAGTGCAATTTTTTACACTACATAGCTGTAGTTATTATACCAGCCACACACACATACACACAAGCACTTAATCTTGTTTAATTTAGTGAACCTTTCACCTTTATCCTTTGGTTTTCATGACCATGCCCGCTCAATTGTGCAGATGAACTCTACATGACGTCTGTATCCTGGGTCATTCCTGCCATCGACCAATCAGAAGAGTCCTCCACGCAGGACCACCCTCCCACGCCCAGCATTAACACTTGCCGACCCATGAGCTTTCAAGAAGACGGGGCAAAGGTCAGTTTTCAGTCAGATGGATGGGTGTAGTTCGAATGTATCCTCTCTAGTTGCATGTATGTCTGAATTCTCCTTGGCTGGTACATTGATTGGATTAATGTATCTTCAGATATACAGTGAATTGTGGGGCTGTTCAGTAAGTGTATACTGCACAAGAGCTACACAGAGCTGGCAGCTTCGTGTTCTCTCAAAAATCAGCCTGAAATATGTAAAAATAATTTAGCACAATGAAAAGTCTTAAATTGTCATTCTGAGTAAGTTCATACCTAAATCAATGTTTAATTGTCAGTAATCTCAAAAATCAGAGCATGACAGACAAGACAACTACTGTGACCCTCTCGTGCATGTGCGCTTAGGGTTAGTTACAGCAACGGAATAGCTACTTACACACTAATGCACACTAATATGTATTTTTACTCACTTAGTTTGAATTTTTAATTTTTATATCACAACTGATGATGCATCCACGAATGCACCTCGTCTAGTTTTAACCGTTTTCCCAAATAACAGTTATACATACTTCTTAAAAGATTATCAAATTAGATAATTAGATTGAAACTTTCTCACTTAAAAAGGAGTCAAGCAAAGGCAAAATGTGAAAAAAAATCTTAGTTGTCGCTGCAAGCGGTACTATCCAACAGCATAAAGGTAAAATGTGAGTCGCCAGGGAATTTAACCCAGGACACCTGGCTTCAGCCACGAGTGCTCTAACCACTGAGCTACGACAACCCTCGACTTCCAAGACCTTCCTAGGTTTTTTCACTTTTTACCTTTGCTTCTCTCTAGACCCCTTTAAGTGAGAAAGTTTTAATCTAGTTTTTATGAAGGGTCAGGACTTGATAATTAGATAATTATATAAAAATGTGTCACAGGCATCAGTAAAAGCACTTATAAGTCAGGTATGTTTGTGTGTGATTGTGATCATCTCTCAGATCTTGTGCGCTGCTCCTGTCAATCCGGCTGTTTTTGTCGAGGATTATCGTCGGGCTACAGACATCGTCAAGGACAGTAGCTCCCTCACTTCCTCCACTTCCTCTACCGCTTCCTCTTCCTCCTCGTCTTCCACCGCCGCTAAGCCCCTCCCTTCTACCCCCAATCCAGAGACGTCGATCAGTCTCATCTGGATAGTGACGGGTGTTCCCAACCTCACCAAGGTAACCAGTAGGGGGTGTGACAGGTGGGTGTGGCTCATTCAGTGACATAATTATGTTGTTTCTTTCGACTATAGTTCTTCGGGGACAGTTCCAGGAAGGGTGTGTCTCATCCAGGAAGTAGGCATGTCCCATTCAGAAAGTGGGTGTGGCTAGTGGCTGCTAGTCTCATTCTGTTGACTTAGCTCTGCCACTGCCGGTTGCCATGGGCACCATCCAAACAATATGCATGTATAAGGACACGAGTAGTTCAGTCATTCTCGGCCTGAAATAATTATAATAATAGCAAATTTTCTCGTTCTGACAACCAATATTGCTAATTAAAACTTAACCCGATGTTTCGACTTCTTGTCAAAGTCTTCTTCAGGAAATAACTGAAACTCTTATACTGGTATCCCTTACCAAATATTTTCCTAACTCTTATACTATTTCTTACCAAATTCATCAATAATGCCAACTCGTGGCAAACTACAGCAACAACTAACATACTTACTACAGATCACTCCCACAGATTGCCGTAGAATATTTAGCTGTTAGCTTTTGCCTGAAAGGAATTGAAGAGCAATGACTAGTTACATATATCTTTGGAAGATTGTTCCTTGCACGTGTGATGATTGTTTCACCACGGCGTCCTCATTCGCATGATAATTTGTCCGACTCAATTATAGACAGTAAATTATAGATTACGCCAGGTGTTTATTTCACTATGCACATGTGTAGAATCTGTTAGCTTCAATGTGCACGTGATCTTTTACATACACATGTACATACACTGTTGGTAGGGTTAGCTCCACAGTGCACGTAGTATCTGATGGCAACTTAAGTTTGAATGTACTGTAGACTAATAGAGTACTATATGTGCTAGTTTCTCAGCTTCCTCATGTCCTTGTGAGCATGCTGTTTTTCCTCCCCCTTTCTTACTCATTTCTTTTCTCTAAATCTGTTATCATTACATCACATTTTCATTTATTTATTTATAATTATTTATTCATGTATTTATTTATAATTAATTAATTATTTCTTTATAATTATTTATTTATTCATGTATTTATTTATTTTGCTCCACTATTTCTCTCGATTCTCCTGATACTTTTTTGCTTGTTTCGTTATTATTTGCTTTCATCCACCTCGATTCATTCTTCCTGCCTTATCCGACACATCCTTCCTGGAAACCCAACCCCTTGCTCCACCCACTGTGGTGCCAGGTGTCTAAACCTGGTGTGGGCTCCATCTATATGTCTCTCCCCTCGCAGGTCAGTGTGGTTGACGTGGCCACCATGGGAGAGGTGCTGGACACGTTCCCAGTGTGTGCAAGTCCTATATCTTGTATCTCTGCTGTGCCTGGCTTTGACAACAATGACCCGGATATTCTTGCTGGTAAGGGGTCTTTTTTGTTAGTTTGATTTTTTTTAATTTTTATACATATATATATATATCCTGCATAGTATGTGTAGTGGGTAAGGAAGATAAATATACATACTGAGGTATAAAGTAAACTTTAAAATGTTGAGGGCCTTAAAAGAAAACTGTCACTTGAGACAAACATACGGGGGCGGGGCGGGGGGGGGGGGGGAGGCGATAAGCTAGTTATTCCTGAAGACTGCATATCATTCTGCATATTGAAATTGACTTGTTTGCTTTTATGAGGAATCTTGAAACTTCTAGTTTAAGTACTATTAATAATAATATTACACAACACACTAGGTTGCATGCTACAATAGCACACGTACATACTTGTGTATTACATGTGGGTCTCCTCTACTCTGGTGCTCCCAAGTCCTGAGAAAAACCACACTAAGGGAATTTTCTCTATCAGTTAGCCCAACCTGACTAATTGCCCCCTTTTAGCTCTGGACCTTTGTGGTTAATTTTGGTTAAGGAGGCTTGACCTCAAGGCCTCCATGGAACCTGAACACTTTGATCCACCTGATAATCGATACCAACACCACAATGGCCTTGCACTTAACTCCCTTTCCCTTCCCATGATCCTATTCATGCCCTACTAACTGCTATACACTATATACCACAGTATGTACTTGCAAGATTTTTTTTTTTTTTTTTTAGCTACTATACCCTGACTAGTCTTTGCCACTACCCTTAAGCTACTGGCCCACCATTCCCACTGCGTATCACATCCTAGCAGATGGAGGGAGAATGGCGTGGCCCATTTTATCCGAGCTTATCTTGTTCCTCGCCTCTCAGTGGCTCCGCCGTGTCTAGCGGAGTTCGGGAGTCGCCGGCGGCGTCTCGTCTGAAGCGCCGGGTTCACCACCCGACCTGCGCCCTGACGTGCTTGCTGTCAGTTCTGGCACGGTCTCTCGGAGCTTGGCAGTCACGCCGTCCACTATCGCCATTAGCGCTTCCTCACTCAGTTCGGTAGACATTTCTCTGACAACTCGAACTCGCCACGCTGCTTACTGCTGCTAAGTGTCAACTGATATGCTGTCCACACGGGTGCCACGCCCATATACTGTGCTTCTATACGCGCCCGCGCTAGCTCGACCGGGAGGATTAGTTGAGCCTGCGACGCTTTACCTGCTTGCTCCTTGCTTCCCCGTTAACTCCGTTTAATGATTGCATTAAACTTCATTATTCTACTGAAATAAATTCTCTGAAACTTGCTACACCTGGCTAGCTATCAGGGTAGCTAGTTCTATTAAATAGTCTAGCTGCCTGTAGTCACAATAAGTTTTCTTATCTGCTGGACTCTAAGGGAATTTTCTCTACCGGTTAGCCCATCCTGACTAATAATAACCAGAGAATTTTTTTAGTGTTATCCAAGTAAGCAATGGTTCATGATAAATATAACAGAGGGACTGAGCAAGGCACTATGGTAAATACATCCAGGGCTCAGCCTGTAGAAAAGTGATTTACTAATTACAGAGACATGTAACTTGTATATGTACAACACAAGTACCGAACACACAATGAACACTTATAGGCAGCTAAGAGCACATGTTACTAAACATGCAACAGTCATGCAAGTCACTCTGTCAAGTTACGTGAAACTTAGTTCATTGTGGCTTGACAACATGCACGAGTCTGTCTTTGCAGAGTAGCTGCATGTTAAACACTACCTACAGCTAATCTAAGAAATATGTTAAGGTACGGAAATGAGTGCTTGTTGTACATTATTAATGTACCAGTGAAACAGATAGTTTGGGAAACCTTACAGATAGTTAAGAAAACCTTACAGATAGTTTAGGAACCATACAGATTGTTTAGGAAACCTTACAGAGCCACTAAACCTACAAGTTAGAGATTATGAAACTATCCGTTGTTGGTTTAGCGATTCTGAAATTTATTCAGAAACACCTTTTAACTTGTTAGATTATATCACACTTGATGCATTGAAAGGTACAGACAGTATGCATTTCTGTTTATCATAATGATATCATGCTATATGATGCGAAGTGGTATCAGATAGCACAAGAGATTCTTAGAATTAAAAGAATTATGCTATGATTACTGCAGGGCCTAGAAAAGTCTGTTAAAGGGTGTGTGTATGTGTGTGTGAGCAGGTTTGTCTACGGCTAGACGAAAGCCCTCGTCAGCAGAGGGACCGTCTAGACCTCCTGAGGTCACTAGTATCCGACCATCTTCCAGAGACGCCACCATGTGGATGGGATCAGACACGGGAGTGTGAGTATGGGTGTGGTGCTAGACGTGTGGGTGTGGTGCTAGATGTGTGGGTGTGGTGCTAGATGTGTGGGTGTGGTGCTAGATGTGTGGGTGTGGTGCTAGATGTGTGGGTGTGGTGCTAGATGTGTGGGTGTGGTGCTAGATGTGTGGGTGTGGTGCTAGATGTGTGGGTGTAATCTGCTAACTACAAGTATATGGGCATGATCTTGCTGTGTGGGTGTGGTCTGGTTGTGTCGATGTGATTTCACTGTTAGGTGGGTGTGGCTGGGTGGGTGCTATATGTGACCGGTTTTGGGAAATTCGGCCTAAACACAGCAAACAATTTTTTTCAGTATCCCGGAGTAAAGCTTTTTGGGTCGATTTTTTTTGAAAATTTTTATGGCAGAAATGGATAGACACCAGTTAACTCTAGCTTATGATGCAGTTGTAAGCTCTGGCGAGCTTTAGAACTAACGCTATGAGGCTAGAAACACTAGCCGGTTGGTAAGAAATTATTGGCAGGCTTTTCACTAACAGCGGGAAAAAACTGTAGCTAACTACTTCACTTACTATTCTACATAATCCAAGTACTCGCTCAATTCTCGCCAAGTTTCTCCAGGAGCCTTGCATTAAGCCTTTTCGACTTCTTTCAATCCGCCTGTAACCAGTTTATTCCATAGTGTCCCGGAGACACGCGGTAATAGTATACGGATACAAGGCACGCCCCCTGACCTTAGCAACGCCTTTACGCGGCGTTTTTTCGAAATCAGCAATAATAAGTTTAGCAAAAATACTGAAGTGTTGTAGGGCGAAGACGGCTTGTGCTACAGCTTCCAAATTAGGAGGATGGCTTAGATGCCGTATTTAGGCCAATTTTCACAGAACCAGTCACATATGTATGAGCCCCTGGTCTTGTTATGTGGGTGTGGTCTGGCTGGGCGGGTGTGGAAGTGTAGTGCTATGTGTATGAGCTCCTGGTCTTGAAGTGTAATGTAGTGGTTTTAAATGGCATTAGGTCCTGTCAGGTTGTGGGGTGTGGTCTCAGGCATGGTGTGCTGGTGGATGTTTACACATAAAGTTAAGTCACAGAGTAGCTTACACTGTGTGTATGTTTGTGTGTTAGTCTGTACGTTCACTCTGCGGTGAGCCAGTGGAAGAAGTGTATCCATGCCGACAAGCTGCCATGTCCAATCGTCAACATCACGTAAGTCACCATTATGTTGTTGTTAAAGGTTTGTCATTGGCATTCGACTGTTTTCTTTCTTGCTGCAGGCATTTGAAAGGAAAGGTTTTCATTCTTCTTCAAAACTCCAACTTGGCAACTTTTAGACGATTCCAAGGTACATATCTACGTACCATTGTGTGGCTATAGTATATTTGGTGTCCAGTGTACGTAAGCAGTCATGTAGAAAGGGGGAGGGGCTCCGGGACCTTGAGCCCCCCCCCCCCCCCCCCATAATTTTGGGGCACTATCTCATGAGATGATTTCTCACATGAACAATTCAAACCACAATTAAAACATACCTTTGGAGCCCGCCATATTGAAACATCTTACCACTGATAAGTGAACGTTATACAATTACCTCACACGGTACACGTACACGGCTGCATACCGAAAACCAATCAGGAGTGACAAAAAAATATATTAGATTTTAGGAGGAACATTGAGAGAAATACAGACGTGTTTTGTTGTGTGAATGCCCCACTCCAATTTTGTTTAGCAAAATCAAAATGCCATCTTACAAGATTTGTGAGAGAACTAGATTGCCTTTCCAGCCGTGGTGAATGCCCCACTCCAATTTTCCCCTCCCTTAAACGGAGACCTGATACACATAATTATGGCCTACATGTATATTATAATTTCAGCCGAGAATGACTAGATCATATAGATTATTGGATTATGCATTATTTTGTTATGCACAGGAGGAAGTGTGTGTATGTATGGGCAGTATCATGTGTATCCAGGGGTTTGATACAGAAAGTTTCGCTGGGAGTGGGGGAAGGAGAATATTAGATAAACGTTGAAGTGTGTACACACACAGCAGTTTACAAATGGGTTTTAAGCAAATTATCTCACGAGTCCTGTTTAAGGCATTTTTACAGTGAATATTATAGGTAGGTTGAGTTTCTAGATCCAGACCCTTTACCCACTGCCCATACGAATATTGGGATGTCACTAGACAGCAAAAACCAGAGCATTTAATTGTACATGTAGGAAATACTTTGTAAGTGTTCCCCCAATTTGTTTCAAACACAGATTATGTGTATGTTTGCACATAGTTACATGTGCATGAACACATAAGGATATTGTTCATTTCTTTCAAATTGCACTAAGACTTTATAAAACAAATGAATTTAAACAACTCCATTCATCTGTTCCCATTCATCTGTTCCAGATGGAGAATGGGACTGGGACAACTACTCCTTGAATGTGCTGAGTCAGCGGAGAGACATATCGGCATCTGCCATGGCTCCTGTCAAGTTCAATGTCTGGTGCTCAGTGGGCAACATGGTACACGTGGTGCAGTCCTTCCAGCTCAAGATGGAGGTGGGTTAGAGGAGATGTGATCTGTAGAGGACATACAGATGTAGCACAGTGTGTATTAGCATGCACGTACACCCAAGAATAGTGGGGGGGGGGGGCTGTTTTCTGTCAGTGAAAATTTACCCCTTTTTGTGTGAATTATCTTCCACATTTGACTTAATTAACCGATTATCGCCGAAATACGCGTTTTTGCGTACCGCGCGAGGGTGCTTCACAGCCCGGGATACGCATTTTTGCGTACTCGCCATTGCACCCGCTTCAATTAGCTACCAGCAGCAATCGCAAGTGTTTCAAGAGCTCCCACAACGCCGTAGCGATTCTCCTGTGAGGTAAGTGTAAGGGAGGCAAGGTTTTAATGACCCTTACCATAGAAATTTTTTTATTATTTGTAGATTGAAATTGTAGCACTGTTTGTGTATAAAGAAAATCAAAGTTACAAAAAAAAAAATATGAATAGCTATAACTAATAGACAAAAATATTTATCAATTATTAATATGATATAAACTTGTCAATAAAATTTAAAGACAGCCAAGAAGTCTTCATAGAGGGCAGTGATGAAGAATTTTATGATCTCAAAGAAATAGAGATAGAATAAGGGAGAAGACTTCTCAGGTGTAGAGGTCCGTGGCCAAGAAGTCTTCATGGAGGGCAGCAATGAAGAATTTGATGACCTGGAGGAAGTAAAGGTTGAAAAAGGCAAGCTATTTTAGCTTCGTTTGTTCATACACAGAGGGTTATATAGATTTTGAACAACACTAACCACAAAAAGGTCAAGTTATTATTGCATGAGGATACAGACTTTCTTCCTCCCAGTTCTCCCCTACTTGAAGGTGCCCATAAAATGGATTTCTTAGGAGAAAGTTTCTCAGGTATGAAGAGAAGGAAGTGCAATCTATGTCAAGAACAGTAACAACAGACACATCATGGTACAGTACAGAGGTGATTATGGAGTGTGGCTTTGTCACCATGGGAGTTCAATCAGACTACTTCATAGTATTATCAGAAAAAAATCCTAGAATTGCAAACACAGTAGTCTATATAATTGCTTGTTATGTTATAATATTATATTATTCTAGTATATGGCTCACACAAAAAAAAAATAAACAGCCAAAATCCATAGTTGCTGAATTATTTCAAAGCAAGCGGCTGGTGAACATTTAAAACAACAATATATAGCTATGAAACATGAGGTCTTAGCCTAAACTTTTACAATACTGATGCTAACAATGGTATACTTACCTTGAAGCTTGTAGTTTCCAATGAGTGCGCACTTCATACACTTCAAACGCTTAGAAACTAAACAAAACTTAGCCCGCGGGTAGAGGAAGGCTTTAGCTTCAATCAGTTAATACATCGCCGTCGGTTACTTCGAAGCGTATTGCCTCCAGACAAGAAAAAGCTCAGGCGGTTCAAGCCTCGAGGTGACGGTCACGATTTCTTGTAAACAATTTAGGAGTACGCGCACGTAATCGCGAATTTAATTTCCGGCGTTAATCGGTTAATTAACTCAGAAGCATTCTGATAAGCACCTGAAGGACTTTCTGTAGCATTACAATAGGCAGATACTGAACTTCTATTAGTAGTAGTACAGCAAGTTCATAACAGTCAACAGATCAATTTTTTTTCCAAAGTTGTAAATGAGTTGAGTCACTGAGTAAGACTAGCTACAAGAAGAGCAGAAGCCCTCTGTTTATTATGTGAGCACAAAGTGGAATATTGCTTGTAAGAGAAGAGAATGGCCTTAACTTAAATTTTTTATACAGTACATACATACATACATACATACATACATACATACACTCTGTTATGTATGTTGGTATACAGATATGTAATGTACTTCACAAGAATATATATTTCCTTTGGAGTTGGGGTCTAATGTACTCCCATAGTATTTGATTGCATAGCAAATACAATGGAAATGTGACAGTGTTACATTATGCTAGTGCATTACATATCTTATGTGGTCACACACACACACACACACACACACACACACACACACACACACACACACACACACACACACACACATACAGTAGAGGTCAAAAAAAGTTCCCACAGTGACCAGACCGGACTTTTTAGGGACTTTTTACCAACCTATGCCAGTCACCAGCTGCTGAACCAACTTTTAAAGTTGGTTTGTTTGTTTATTTGATTTTGCAGCTGCTACACACTAGCAGGTGCTGCCCTGTACTTGTTTAACCACAAGAACTGAAGTGCTCTAGAAGGGTTCTGGTCCTAACCCGTAAAAACTTCAGACTCAGAAAGGTCGCTAGAGAAAAAAGTCTAAAAGGTCACTACAAAAAAAAATTGCCAAAAAAGTCAGCTAAAAGTTGCACAAAAAAAATCATGTTAAAAGTCTTCCATACAGACTTTAGAAAGTCCTTAAAATGACTCAATGGGAACTTTTTTTTTTTTTACCCCTACTGTACAATGGCCTCCAATGAAATATCCAAACAGTATTTTCCCTTCCCCCAGGACTTTCTTTTTGAGGGACTTAATGCTAGTATTTAGACTGAATATTTAATTGCAACTCAATGCTATTGCACGGCATTTGACCCAACTCTGATTTCCTATTTCCTTACTGTGTGACTGTTACATGTTTATTCATAAGTATGTAAATTCAATAAAGGAAATGTTGTTAATTTTTTAAAGCAATGTTATTATGTAGAGATGTACATAATTGGCGAGTGAGACACTTATAGGAGTAACACAATTCAAATTTGGGGGTTCTCTGGTATTGATCATTACAATAATGTAGTTTTAGGCTCGCTCACCATTTGTACAATAATGTAGTTTTAGGCTCGCTCACCATTTGTACAATAATGTAGTTTTAGGCTCGCTCACCATTTGTACAATAATGTAGTTTTAGGCTCGCTCACCATTTGTGCTCAAGCACATCACTAGTTGCCTACATTACATGCACAATTAGTGATATCGATTCCTTTTAACATTTTTTTCCCTCTGGTATTTTCTTCTTTTTTACTTTTTTTTATATCTGTCTTGCTTTCTGCTCACACTACAGTACATACATTAGTTTTAACATTATATTGTTCCAGGCTACGTTTCAAGTGCACCAGAACAAGAGTGCGGTAGTGATGACCATGCAGTGTGTGGGAGATGGAGTCTGGATCGCCTTCAAACTGGACTCTGTCCTCAGACTCTTCAACGCCTCCTCGTTTGCCCACATGCAGGACTTGGACATCGCTCCTTGTGTGCATAGACTGTTAGGTGAGAGCAGAATCCGTAAGCATGGTGCTAGACGTAGGCAAGCACTTGAGTGCTTGTGCTTGTAAGCAGTTTAATCGCTCTTTGAAGTATTTTCTTCAAAGCATTAATTCTTAGGCTTGTGCACATTTAGCATGGTCAAAAATGGCAATTCCGTGACCACTCTTCGGCTAACATGTTTTGATGATTGATTTCATTTCTTGGGGTCATTTATTGAAAATTTAGCTCCCAGGTCCCTCCCAAAAGTCCCGGCATTTTTTGCTATGGCACGAAATTAAAAATTGCCGGTAGTGCAACCTAAAATCAGGGTATGCTGCATACAATAGTGCAAGGATTCCAATTCTGACATTAGTTTCATGCTGTGACCTTTATTAGACCCAATAATCAATAATAGTTGCAATTGGAAGAGCGAAAAAAGCATACATTAAGGTGAGTAAACTCAAGTTTGGAAAGTAGCAGCGACATTTATCTCAAGGAGTAATTGAAGTGCTAGATCTGTAGAACTAAAGGATATTCAATTCATAAAGACATCGCCATTTTTTTTTTTTTTAAGTGCTTGAAAATGTGTTTCAGGCAGTCGATGAAAGCACTAATGCTTGTGCTTGTGTTGAAGCATTTCTCCATATGCTTGCAGATGTGCTTGCCCCACGCAAGGTTTTTTAAAAGGGCGATTCGTCACCCCTCACATCCCAACACCAAATACAAGTTTGTCTCTTAGTTTCAGATACACTGTGAGTATATCAGTGTAAAGGTCACTAACAGCTACTGCATTCTATATAAACACAAAACAATTTTCCTGAGACGATTACACAACAACTGTTCTACAACCAAACACAAGACTTAGCCTAGCTCTTTGGTACACTTCATTATCTGTACAGGTGTTGTTTTGTTTGTTGTTGTTGTTGTTTTAGTTGTTGTTTGCTGTTTTTTTTGTTTTTTTTGTTTTTTCACTTATTTGTAACACATCCTTAAAGTTAATGCTCATGTCTGTTTTTATAGTGTTTGGTAATGAAAAGAAATCCATGCAGATGCCCGTCCAGATCTCCACTCTAATTGCAGCACACTCCACAATGTGGGTGGGGACAGAGAATGGCGTGCTGCTGGCATTTCCGTTCACATCTCCTTCCATGGTGGCGGAGGAGTCCGGCTGGGAACTCATTAAGGTACGTATGGAAGATGTAAATAAACAAAACAAACACAAACTAACAATGATGTTGTGTTTAAAGAGTTGTTGTTTGAATGGCGTTCACAATATGCACACCAAAGCTTTTGATCTGGCTTTATCTTTCTGTTTTTCTTTGTACTGTGAATTGTATCGTCTAACCTTATTTACGAATAGCCTGCACACGGATCTTTTTTTTTTTCAAGCTGCATGTGATCTATTTCTTTCATCAGTTTGGGCCGTATGTTTCGAAACTGATAGCGGTGCATCATACATATGGTAATGGTCATCAGCACAGTTAAGTGCACACTGTGTGCTGTTCATGGAAGACAAGTCGAGCATGGAGTATCTGAGGGCAGTGTTCTCTCTCTCTGAATTCAATTCAAGTGGTGCAAAAATGGGCGTGGGTGGGCGTGGGCGTGAATATGTGGCGACACATGCGTAGTGAAAAGGAAAGCAACAGCAACAGCAGCAATAAACCTAGTGGTAGATGGTGTCTTTATACAAGTATCCAACCAAGTGGTGCATCACACTAGCCTGGTGGTGTGGCAGCACTCAAAAAAAGCCCTAGAGAGAATGCTGTTTGAGGTCATATGAGGAAATACGATATTTTCTTCACGGTTTTGCGATACAGCTAGAGTAGTGGATAGGAGTGATGATTCCTTATGATCTCGTCGTTGTTCCATGGGCAGGGCTTCATACAGAGGTAGGGGCGCCCTCGGATTCCCCTCCCCCCCAGAATTTCATGAAATAAATTACTACTTAACCCTTTGCGGACGAACGCGGGCGAGCAATTATGTAATTAAATACGCGCACGCCGTAAAACCAATTAGTTGCCCGAGACGACGACGTTTTACCAGTGGAGTTCGACACGTGGAAAAAGAAAACGGGCGAGTGTTTCGTTTGTGTTAGGCCTCAAATAATCTGCCTGTAGCGTTGTAGCTATGGTAATTCGTTAGTTTATAGTTTATAGAGTTGTTTTGAATACAAACTTAGTTGGAATTATCGAGGAGGCCATAGTTTGTTAGCTATTTTTTTAGCTTATATTTATGAAAGGAGAAATCACACCCGAGTGTAAGTTCTAGTTTTAGTTTGCTTATTTCTAGCTATTTTAGGCCTTTACTTCTTAGTAGATGTTCTATTTGAAAATAGCTAGACACAAAGTGTAGGAAAATTTTTTTTTTTATTTAGTTGGTGCACTTCATATGTTATACTTATTTTATAAGACTTATTTTGTAGAATAGAGATCGCAAAATGTATACTATGTAAGCTACTGAAAGTTTTAGCGCGCTACGCGCTCTGTAACTGTAATAACAGAGCAAAAAAGAGCTTGTCACGAATTCGTGACAGCCGTATTCTCTTGACGCACCCGGTGTGTCACAGATTCGTGACCATCGTACGCGCGCGTTAAGTTACGGCGGTCACGAATGCGTGACGATCGTACGCAAAGGGTTAAGCCAGTTGTGGTGAGTGGTTTGTCACGGTCAGGGCGGGTTTGGCAGGGTTTCTGTCTTTCCCACTCAGTGTGCACAGTGATGACAGCAAAAGTAGATTGCTGCCACCAGGGTTGATGCAAGATTTGAGTAACTACCACAATGTACTAGCCCAACAATTCCCTTCACACTGGCAAAGTTGAGTTTACAAAGTAACAATTAACCCGCACTTGATCATCGAAATGAAGGTACATCAACTGAAGTCTGGACATGTGCTCCAGCCATATATTTTAAACTCTTGCACATGCCCAGTGGGTGATACAAAAATAGCACGTCCTAAATATACATAGTTCCTAGAACAGATGTGCTGTCATGAATGACTTGTCAATTATGTGATTAGAAACAATAATAATAACGTGTTATATAATTGATAATGATTAAATCACTTGTTCTGAATGTGTCATATAATTAAGTTTGTGGGTTTGGTTCCCACATGGCTACTATGGTCTCTTTACGTAATTTTTAACCATTTTTTAAGTAGCTGACCAGAGTGTTGGAGGTTAAAATTGATCATGCAACAGTTCTTAGTTTCAAGTTGCCTAACTAGGGAGGCTCGCTCACCATTTGTGCTCAAGCACACCACTATTTTAAACTTTCCATTTGTGCACAAATAACACTCCACATATTTACCTATTTTGTGTTTTTAGAACCAGATCCTCCTCCTAATATTACATTGAGACAGATTAGCAATATGAGAATACAGGCAACCTGGACTCCTCCTCCACCTAAGTTCTCTGGAGCTACATATCGTGTGTATATAAACACTATGGATGTTAATACTGGTGGTACTGAAGTGAATGGAACTACTTACACAACTGAGACTCTTAGTGCTGGTTCTACTGTTACTATTTGTGTGAGAGCTACTACTGGCACATATCTGAGTGTACCAACTGCGTCTGACACACTGTCTGTTACAGGTGATTATGAAGTCCAATTTTTTATGAAATAGTTTAAATTATAATTTATCATATTTATATTGAGCTTATTGTCAGATTCTGAGTGTGCAGTCACACTCTATATGGAGGTTAGCCAATCCTTTAACATTACTCTAATAAAAAAAAATTCCTGTTTAATTGTTACTCCAGTTTACTGCTAATATTTACTGTAAACCAAAAGGTGTGTAGCTCACACCAAATTAAGTGTGAATAACTTGCAAAAATAGTCAAACAAAATATGGTGTGATGAGCACACCTCATCATATTGGTGTGAAGTGCACACCAAATTCAGTGTGAAGTACACTCCAAATTCAGTGTGTAGTACACTCCAAATTCAGTGCGAGTTCACACCCTAAACAGTGTGAACTCATACTTATATTAAAGTGTGAATGCCAAATTATTTTAATTTAATCACAGGCTTACTTCTAATATTATAGTTATAATCGTATGGCGCATAAATTGCCCATTCAAAAACGTATGGGAAAAATTGCTGTTCAATTGAAGTCACACGTGGAAAATGTAGCATGTAACTAAGTGAAATAGCACAGAAAATAAGTGGAATACCATGGTAGCTAAGTGAAATAGCATGGGTAAGTGCACATGCATGCAACTTTATTCTTAAAATCATACAGTTCAAGTAGGTTCTAGTTGGAGACTGTCATTCTTTAGTACAGAAGTTCTACCCCTATAGGAAGCGTAATCCTGAAATACTGAGATAGTGAGTGATTGATACAGATGTAGCTATAATACAAAGGATAATAAAAAGCTGGCCAACTGTTAATGAGTGATAGCACTGGTAACCTGTGCTATTAGGAAATAATAGCACTTGTAAATCAATTGATATAGCACTCATGCTATCTCACACTATTGTAAACATTACTTTCAACAAGGGATTCATGAATGTTCTTGTTCAGGTCTCATACAGGACCTGAGCAGTGAATATGATAAATAGAATGTTTTACAGGAATATTGATGCTTTATTAAGAAAATAAAAAAAAGAAAAACTCCAAGAAAAAAATGTTATTGGGTATTTAGTTAATATTAAAAACAAAATAAGCTAACATTTACGTACCATTATTTTTTTTCATTAACATGCACATGAAGTTACTAAACAATCATATATCAGGCAATCAAACCATCAAATTTAATTGATCATTCTGTTTTTAAGCTTGTACACAATCCCCAAATCCTGTTCTTATTTTGACTCAAATATTATCTAATTCAGTGGTAAACAATCAGGACAAGAAAACCTTTCTTCAAGAATAAGTTGAGAGTGCAATGGAAATTGGTACTATGCAAATAACAACGTGCAGTTTGTATCAAAAATGTAAAAGTAGGAGCGTGAAAACCCATCAAATTCACACCAAACTGGTGATGTGAATGCCCACCATCAATGCACAGTGTGTCCTTCACACTTTTTGCCTAGTGTGAATTCACACTTAGCATGAAATTCCCACTCAAGGGAATGAGCTATGGACCTTTTACCGAACACTAATTGTATTCATGTGCAGACAAAAGCCAATGCTATTATCATTGTAATCTACCTCATGAATGTGTTGTACACTTGTGTGAAAGTTGAAGTTGGCAAAGATTTTAGTCCTGTGATTAACGAGCTTTGAAATTCATGCACAGAACTATCACCAAAATAATGTTGATATTTAAATATAATATTAGAATCAACCCTGTGGTTAAAATTAAAATAATTTAGCACAATGAAAGTATGAGTACACACTGTTTAGGGTGTAAACTCACACTGAATTTGGTGTGTACTTCACACCAAAATGATGAGGTGTGCACATCACACTATATTTTGGTGTGGCTATAGTTGCAAGTGATTCACACTTAATTTGGTGTGAACTACACACCTTTTGACTTACAGTGAGTAATTTGACAATGTAGAATTTATAATGCCCCACTGAGTCATCTCATTGTCTCAAAGTAGTATGTACATTTTTTTAACAATATTTGCTATTTTTGCAGCTGATGTTCTATCTCCATCAATTACCATCTCATCAGTGACTGCTACATCAGCTACTCTGTCCTTCTCTCAACCTATCAATAGTTTACCAGTAGATATGTATACAGTTACATTGGCTGATACTACTTGTAATGGAGTCCCTACTAGAACAGGATCTACTACCAATAACTCAGTAACTATTAGTAGTCTGGAGGATGGAATTCAATACTCTGTTAGTGTTACTGGTAGAAATAATATGACTGAGTTAGAAGGCACTAGAACTACCACTCTGACTACAAGTGAAACAGGTAGAGGTATAAACTAATAAATAATAATTATATGATAATTTTTCTTATTTTTGCAGCTCCTACTGGTAGTCCTGGAGTACCTACTGCTAGTGTAATAATGTCTACTAACATTACCCTCACATGGCCAGAGATAGATTGTCTAGACAGGAATGGAGCCATCACAAGTTACATCATTCAGTATGGAGAAGGAACTAATAGAAACATAACAATCACTACTACATCTAGTGCTACCACTCATCTAATCACTGGCCTCAAGCCCTTCACTGAGTATACCTTCACTGTAGCTGGTGCTAACGGTAGAAATACTGGACCGTTATCTAATGCTAGTGAAATTATTAGTACAGCAGAAGATAGTAAGAGGGAACATTTGGTTTTAGTGAGCTTGTGATTTGTGCATGAATAAATTAAATTAAAAATTGGTATGTAGTCTTATTGCTCACTTAAGAGTAAGCACTTGACTGCACTAATAAATGAAAAACCCAGTTTGTGGGTCATGTAATTCAGTACAATTTCAACAAGTTCGAATTCAATCTATATACAATCTATACTTACACGATAGCTAGCTAAAGTATAACCCTGGAATTTTTTAAAAACTTTTTCAGTAATAAAATCTATTCATGAGGAATTTCTGCTTCATTACAGTCTCTTAAAAAAATCGTGTGTTCAAATTCATCTTACATTTTTTTTGGTAATTTTCCCCTTCTCTTTGTCTGTTTTGTTGGCTGGTCTAACTGCCCAGTGTCTCCTTAAGACTATGCTGGCCAAAAAAAATATCTTCAAATGACTTGTTTCATTTCTCTACTTAAAATTTGATGGTCATTGTCTGAGTGAGTCCTCATGCTTTTGAATTTATAGCCAGAACATATCATTAATTGTAAACTTCTAGCAAAATTATCGAAATTCATTACATTATTTAAATAAGTCTGTGAAAGAGAAGGAATATATCCAATGAGTAGTCCATAGATGAACTCTAAGTACAGCCAAATTTTGTATCAATTAAAAAACATGTGTGAGAGAGAGAGAATGAATCTAAAAAAATTTGTTTTACAAAAACAACAACAGTCCAACCCATCATATTCTGCTTTGAAACGAGAATTTTTGGACATGAAACTTTATTTTATTCCGGGAATGACTATGGTCTACTAATCATCACAATTTCTTAGATATTCTTGTATTTAAATAATAATATATATGCCTAATTATATAATATTCTACACATTTCTTCAATAACATTAATATATATATATCATTAGATGTATTCTCTCTCTTTCATAAGGGTTCAAACAATACAGAATTAAAAATATTTGGTCGCCACTGGGAATTGAATCCAGGATTGCTTGCTTAATGCACAGTATTGTTTAAACCAAAAGCCTGTGAAAGAGAGAGAATACACCTAATGGGTAAAAGAAAGGCTGAGAATCGATGTTAATATAATTCTAATGTTACTACAGCTCCTACTGGTAGTCCTGGAATACCTACTGCTGGTACAATAATGTCTACTTCAGTTACTCTCACATGGACAGAGATAAATATTTCAAAGAGAAATGGAGTAATCAATTGTTACATAATTCAATATAGCAATGTATCTGCAATGAGTATGATGATTAACACACAATCTAATACTACCTCTTATCAACTGACTGGTCTAAAACCTTTTACTAATTATACCGTCACTGTAGCTGGAATTAACAGTGCAAATACTGGGCCATACTCTGGAGAACTCATCATCAGGACTGCTGAGGATAGTGAGTATACATTACTTATTATATGCAATAACCCTGAGCCAGGTTTGAACCAATGTTAATGTTCAATGTTTAAAAGCAGATATTACTGAGGAATAATTTCCGCACTAATTTAGAGTTACAATAGATAAAAATTTAACCACAAATTTTAGACAGCAATTCCCAGCTGTAAGCATCCAGCACATTTTAAAATAAGGTTAAACTTTCATTGACCTCTAAACTATGCTAAATTTCAATACTGTATGGCATAAAAGTGCTTGAAATAGACACTTTCATTGAGGTCATTGAGGAGTGACCTCATAGTTAAGGGTGGCTTGTGGAAGACAATGGAGCTAGAGTGGGTTATATTACTCTCCTGATAAATATTTTGTATCTGCCACCTCCAGAGTCTACTTGGTGGCTGCTGAGCTTGTCAAAATAGTTAAAAAAAATTTCCACAAGTCTTGAACACTACTGCAACAATATGTAGACTAACTCTAGGATACAAAAATACACAATATATGAACATAGCATAATAGCATAATAAATGGACCAATCACTGCCTGGTGCTATGTTTTTAATTTAATCCACAACCCATTTACTCAGTTTTTTTTTTGCTTAATTATTTAAATGCCTTCATAAATCTAA
>WLWD01003413.1_pt1 | contig 48814 bp, 43 predicted proteins | sample 6712731 | NCBI WGS metagenome assembly WLWD01 (sample SAMN12718690, study PRJNA576275) | sponge metagenome | isolation source: marine sponge | host: Mycale hentscheli | place: New Zealand: South Island, Marlborough, Capsize Point | collected 2014-11-01 | reverse complement strand
AACAGCTACTCTACTGCAGATGGACTGTATTTGAGCTCCATTTCCAACTTTGAATAGTTGGTTTTTGAATTGTTCTCAATACTATAAAAAGTTTCCTGTACTTCTTTTTTTTCCCCCTATTCAAGTGCAAAAATACCAATACAAATTTACTGAATATTTTTTCAGAATTTCACAATTGAAATCAAGTAAATCTACAAGTGTAGAATGACCCCACAAAAAAACACCCACCAATGAACAACAAAATAAAAACACAAGAGTGACTGCTTTGAGGCAATAGTCCTTCTCACACTAAGAAGAATAGCTGATGACTGCCAACCAAGGCAATCATGAACACACAACAAACATTATCACATAAGCCACATAACCACAACTACATCTTGGTTGATCTCACCCATGTAATTTCAGATGAGGGACCCACAAACACTCATGTATGTACATGTGTCCAGCCTCCTGCAACACACACACACAAACACACACTCACACACATAAGCACCTTACCACCAGAGTTTCCAAGTAAACATTTTTTATGTATTTATAGGGAAATTCAGTTATAAATTTGGGGGCGTCTGGTAGTAGTTCATTTTATTGTAACAAATAAACTAGTGATGTGGGCACCAACACTGTTTCATTACCTTGAATTTGTACCCCAGCAAATGCCAGGCATCTAATCACAGCTGGGTTGACTGGTGGGGCTGGTGGGAGGCAGAGGAAGAAAAAACCAAATGGATAATTGCCAGAGTGGGGCTTGAACTAGGATCTCAGGCCCAGAGCTACACAATACACACACACACACACACACACACACACACACACACACACACACATTTACAGTGCATTCTCAAAACATTTCAAGTGATCCATTCGGTCATTATAGAGTGGGAAGCTGCGTTTTTTTTTCTATTCCCATAAAATTTTGTATTGAGTTCCATAATAGCACTCTTCAGTTTTGGAGGATACTGGGGAGATAGTTTTAACTACTTCAAAGCGAGCTTTGTAATGGTCCAAGCCAAGATGAGTAGCTTAGAGTAGCACATAACAATCAGGTAAAGCTACACTAACTCGGCCAAACTATCACGCAAAAACTACAAACAAAAACAAAGGAAAAAAGCTAAAATATCTAGAGACTTAATTACATACACTGACTCAGGTCTATCCACTATTCCCAGTATGCTCAAGATCCCTATCAGCACTCAGTCTCAAATTCAACCAAAATGAAGTATAATTACAGAACATAAAACAAAACAAAATAAAAGACACACAAAAGCAAGCAAGAATATAAAACTGTATGGATAAGCTTAAGTATAGCAAATAGAAAAATGAAAGCACAAAGTAGTAAAGGAAAAATAGGAAGGACTGAACAGAACTAGAGCACCAAGGGTGCAAACCTTCAGTGCATTATTACACAACTAAGATTTTTTCAGATACTTTAACTTCTAACTACCGAGGACACACGCGGTTAAGAGAAAATACGTGAACTATAAGTGATCACATGACTGCTGTATGATGTAAAACCATGTACGCAAAAGGTAAGGTTTGTTGCATCTAGCTTGCGCTTGTTTGGAGCTGAAGTTTCTCCACATTTCCTAGGAAACTAGCTCGAAATTTGAAAAGTAGTCTATTTAAAGGACTTAAATTCTCATACTGGGTCAGGCGCACTACTATAATCCTTTCGAGCATGCGTGCTGAGTGTTAATAAGAGTTACAAGTATAAATTTATAAACTGAGGTAACTAGGATGAACTGATAAAATATCAACAAGAAGATTGCAGATACACTGGAACCTCTCTTATCCGTCCGTCTAAGTTACGGACACCTCTGTCTACCAGACACTAATAAACAGTGAATGACTGTTAATAAGCTACCAAACCAAAATCAATGAATAAAATTGTGTAAATATTTTCACGTGTTACTTTGAGAATTCAATTGCGGTGTTGAGGAGAGTGGAACATGGAAATCAAGATGCTAGTTCAGTGGGCCCACTAGTTCTAGAACTTAACGACTGGAGGGAATGGAAGAAAGGTCACGGCACTCAAGTATAGCATTTTAACTCTAGCAAGAAAGCTCGAGATAATTATAGCAGAAAATAAGAAGGAAAGTCAGTGAGGTTAATCTGAACAGTTCTAAAGCTACCAGCGAATGTTACTTGAATGTGTTTCTGAGTTAGGGGACATTTCTTAGGTTTGGTCCCACACAGTTCTGGATAGAGAGGTTTCAGTGTAATAACCTCACCCCCCCAGTTGTTTTTGTCTCACCTGCCCCAAAGTAGGTACACTAATTAGTAAATAGATGGTTCATTAGCACAGACCCACTGATCTTGTCCAAGGAAACATTAGTTGAGGGGTAGGGCTGCTGGTAAGCAAATATTTGGAAAGAAAAAAAAAGAAAAAAAAAGAAGCCTTCAGGATATTATAGAAGTGTAATAGATGTTGACCAACTCACGGTGATGTCATTGCATTGAAATGCACAGAAAGTGAACTGTTGTTGTTGATGTATGTGGGAGTAGAACGGGAGCCACTCCCACATGAGACATTAGAGCGGGAAGATTCAAGCTGAACTATATATGTTTACGTATTTGTGTAGTATGAACTTGGTCCTAATTGTTGTAGTATGAATGGTCATTGTCATGTTTCGTAAGGGCTGAGGGGCCCTGCTCCATCACACATATAAATAGTTGTAATCATGAGTTGTAGAGGAGTGTCAGTCAGTGTCTGTTGGTGCTTGTCATCATACATTTTACATTACACTAAACTTACCTTCGTAAGAAGGCCATTCAAGCTGTGCGCAGCGAGAACACTGTTGACATTCTGGTGGCAGCGACTATAAGCTGTCCACCAGTTTAATCTGTTGTAGCGCGGTCCAGAGCTTAGGGTCTGGATCCCCACAGAAAATTGGTGGCAGCGGTGGGATCGGGAAGAGAAGATATTCTCCACCGACCACAGGAACCCAAGAAGGACCGGCGGAAGACATTCCACGACCGGCCCAACTAACGAGAACCAAGAAGAAGGCGGAATACGTTCCAGCCCGGCAGGAGACGTCCTGACGCTGAGGGAGACATCCCAATGCACCCAATCGAGCTTCCAGCTTCGGCGGAGGAGCTCAAAGGAGTCAAGCTAAGGCGAAGGCCCCAAGAATAAAGGAGCTTCCAGCTTCGGCGGAGGAGTTCCACAAGTGTCAGAGCTGAGGCGGAAGGCACAGGACATTCGGATCATCGACAGTTGCTGCGGTGCTCGAGGGACTGGTGTCCACTCTATTTTTGTTGGTGGTGTTGTATTGTGTTGTGTCGTGAACGATATTTTTGTCCGTGTATTTTGGATTGTAACCTTCTCTTCGTGTGAATTTTAATTTCTAATTGGGTATTTGCTCAGTGTGGTCATTTTGTTTTTCTTTTGAACAGGTCTCTTCCAGAGGGCGAGGACACTCACCCTCTCATGACTGACCAGGCGGCTGGAGGCAAGAGGCGGACGGTTCGACGTGCGCCCCAAGCAGTCAGCGAGGGAGCTTACAGGCCATCACACGTTCCGGCAAGGGTGACTGCGCGTTCCCCATATCCCAGCAGACCCAGGGGTGAACCACACTATCGAGAGGAGGAAGGCTCAGAGGTGAGCGCGGTAGTAGAAAGAAGAGAGGAGGAGGAAGAAGGTGGTGAAGAGAGAGTTGGTGACAGATCTGAGGATCAGACAATAGAGTCGGAGCCAGAGGGTGAGGCAACGACTGGGATGGAGTCAGAAGTGGACAAACTGTTGAGGTACATGGCGGAGAAGGAGGAAAGGGATAGAGCTAGCAGGGCTGAGGCAGATAAGGCTAGGCGGCTAGAAATGTTGGAAATAGTGGGCAGGTTAAAGGAGAGTGAGGAAGAGAGGAGAAGAGAGGACGAGGCTAGGAGGCGAGAGAGAGATGAGGATAGTAGGGTCAGGAGGCTCGCGGAGGAAGCAGAGCAGAGAGACAAGAGGGAATTACAGGCAGAGAAACTTAAGATTTTGGGTTCGTATAAGGAGGGAACAGAGATGTTGGGGTACTTGAGTAAGTTTGAGCGTATCATGTCTGAATGTAAGATAAAGGAAAGTCAGTGGGCAGAGAGGTTATTTCCGAGGTTGCCAGAACGTTTGTGCGATAGGATTGCCGGTGTGAGGGATGATGGGGGTAGTTACGAAGTAGTCAAAGGAGTGCTTCTCAAGGCTATTGGGGAGACGAGTCTCACCTACGGCCACCAGCTCTTCGAGCTAACTGGGGAGTCTCTCAAGACGAAGGGAGCCTCTGAGATTATGGAAGTGGTGGAAAGAATATGTAGGGGGGTGTTGCAGGGGTGTAGCTCTAGGGAGGATTGCGTGGCGGCTTTGGCGGCAGCACTGACTAGAAGGGTAATTCCACCAGGGGGTAAGGTTTTCCTAATAGAGGGAAAGAAACTGACGAAGTTGGAGGATATTAGGGATGCCTGGGAGACGTGGATGTCTGGGCGCATGAAGGGGAACTTTAATAAGGTACTCGGGAGTAGTACAGAGGGTGGATTTAAGAGTTTTAGGGAGAGTGGCTCGAGGAGTCAAGTGAGTACTGGTAGCGAGAGGGTTAGCTTGGTGCCAGTGTGTTTTAATTGTGGAGAGAAGGGGCATAAGGCTCCAGACTGTAAGAAGAAGGTGGGAGGGCTGAATGGAGTGAGTAGGCCAGCAACTTGTTTTGCATGTGGCAAGCAAGGTCACCGTAGTCCAGACTGCCCGAGTAGGAAGATAGGGACTAGTGTCAAGAAGGAGGGTACGACAGGTAGAGTTTCTAGAGTTGTCATGGGAGCCAAGAAGGGAAACATGGCAAAGGGGGTTGTGAACGGGGTTGAGTGTGGAGTATTAATAGATTCGGGGGGAGAGGTAGGTATTGTTCCAAGGTCCATGGTGACTAAGGACTGTGTGCTTTGCGGACATGTTCACATTGCAGATGTGCATGGTAAAACCAGTGTGCATGAGAGCACTTTGGTTAGTTTTGAGATTGGAGGGTTGAAGTTTTCTAAGTTGTGTGTCATTGAAGAGAGAGAAGGGGAAGATGTTACATGTATTGTGCCGTATGATGTGCTGAGCAACACTGAGGGGGAAGCCTTTAGGAGAGCGATCACTGAATACAAAGGGGGAGGAAAGAAGGAGAAAGGGAAGAGTGTAAATGTAGTTACCCGTAGCAGAGCTAAGGAGTTAGCCGAGCTAGAAGTGTGTGATGTGGATTGTAGTGTGCAGGATTTGTGGTGCACGATAGAGGAGAGTGATCCTAGTAGCCAGCTCGATCCCTTAATTAGGCCTGAAGTCAGTAGTAAGGTGGGTGAGAGCCATGGGGTGGAAGAAGTCGGACCTATGGAGATGACTGAGCAACCCCAGGCAAACGGTGAGTCCTCAAGTGGGTTGAGGACAGATGAGAATGCAGAGTCAGAGAGTGAGTCTGTAGATGAGGGAATGCCAGTGGCATGGGATAAGGAGAATACTTGTGAAGAAGCAGAGAAAAGAGTTAGAGCTTTAGCAGGAGAGATAGGTTACGTAGGCTCAGGGAAAGATCGGGAAGAGTTTGTGAGAGCACTTGCTGAAGACGAAGGTCTGAAGCTGTGGAGAGAACTAGGTGAGAAGAAAGAGAGAGGATTTGAATGGAAGAAAGGAGTGTTAGTGAGAGGTCAGTATGTGGAATGGGAACAGTTCAGGGATGTGTTGGTTGTACCGAAGAAGTTTAGGAAGAGAATTTTAGTCCTGGGACACGAGAAGGGGGGACATTTAGGAAGTGAGAAGGTGGCACAGATGGTAGGCAGGTATTTTACTTGGCCCGGGATGGTGAGAGACGTATTGGAACACTGTAGCTCCTGTAAATTAGGCCAGGTGCGTAGTAAGCATAAACCTAGGCGAGCACCTATTGTTGAAAGGCCAGTGATGACAGAACCGTTTGAATCTGTAGCTGTCGATCTGGTGGGACCTTTGCCAAAGGGAAAAGGGGGCTGTTGGTTCTTGTTAACGTACGTTTGTCTTGCTTCCCGATGGCCCGAGGCAGTGCCTCTGAGGAGCATTACAGCTAAGGCTGTAGCCGAGGGCTTGTGGGGCATATTTTCTAGGACGTCAGTGCCGGAGAGAATGCTTTCTGACCAGGGAAGTCAGTTTTGTGGTAGGGTAGTGAGAGAGTTGTGTAGTTTGTTGGGAATCGAGAAGCTTAGGACTTCTCCGTATCATCCTGAAACCAACGGGGCGGTGGAAAGGATGCACGGGACTTTTAAGGGGATATTGGGTAAGTGTGTGAGCGATGGAGTAGATTGGGTAGGACAGGTTAACTTTGTCTTGTATGTATTGAGGCAGATGCCCCATGCAGACAGCGGGTTTAGTCCTTTTGACTTGGTGTATGGGTATAGAGTTAGGACTCCTCTAGATGCCTTGTATCACGGGCTCTATGAGGTAGACAGTCAGAAGTTAAATGTGTGTGAGTGGGTAAGAGGTATGGCTGAGAGGTTAGAGAGAATGAGGGAATGTGCAGCAGTTAAGATGGTGAAGGGTAAACAGAGTAGGTTGAGTTACATGAATAGGGGGTGCAAGTTGAGAGAGTTTAAAGCGGGACAGTTGGTGTTATACAGGGTACCAGGTATGCACAGTAAGCTGGCGGACTCCTGGGAGGGTCCCTATAGAGTGAAAGAGAGATTGGGGAAAGTGAACTATCGGATTAGTGCATTAGAGTCTGAGAAGCATGTGCGAGTCGTGCATGTGAATTGCTTGAAGGAGTATAAGGAGAGATTAGAAGTGAACAGAGTAGATGTGGTGTTAGAAGAAGAAGTCAGTAAGAGAAATGTATTGAGTGGGGAGTGCGAGGGTTTCGTCAAGGGGGAACTAGATGAGTTGTTGGGAAGGTATGAATGTTTGTTTGAGGGAAAACCGGGATGTACCGACAGGGTAGAGTTGACTATAGATACGGGAGATGTGTCACCTATTAGGCAGACGCCCTACTCGGTGCCACTAGGAGTGAGAGACGAGGTAAAGAAGGAATTAGATTTGTTGGAGGAGAGTGGTATCATTGAAAGGAGCAGTAGCCCTTGGGCTTCTCCGTTGGTACCAGTTAAAAAGAAGGATGGTGGGATAAGGTTGTGTGTGGATTTTAGGAAGGTGAATGGGGTAACGGTACGGGAGCCGTACTACATACCAGGATTTGACGAAATGATAGAAAGGGTTGGAGTAGGACGTGTATTATACAAGTTGGACTTGGAGAAGGGTTTTCATCAAGTGGTAGTTAGGAAGGAGGATAGGGAGAAGACAGCATTTGTGTGTCCGTTTGGGAAATTTCAGTTTAGGCGGATGCCTTTTGGACTCACAAACGCTCCTTCAGTCTTCCAAAGACTGATGGATCAGGTGTTGGTGCCGTGTTCAGATTATGCACGGGTATATATTGATGATGTGTTGGTGGTATCTGAATGTTGGGAAGTGCATTTGAAACACTTGGAAGAAGTGTTTGAAGTATTGAAAGTAGCGGGTTCGACAGTGAAGAGGAAGAAATGTGTTTTTGGGAAAAGGAAGTTGGAATTTTTGGGTCACCTCATCGGCGATGGTGTGGTGTCTGTCCCTGGGGACAGGGTTCGGGTGATCGCGGACCACCCAATGCCAAGGAGCAGGAAGCAGTTAAGAAGCTTCCTCGGCCTTGTGGGCTTTTATCGACGGTTTGTGAGGGGTATGCACCGTTGGACTGCCGTCTTAACGCCACATACGTCTGGATCGGCTTGTGGGAGGATTGTGTGGACAAGCTCAATGGTAGAGGCTTTTCGTGAGTTGTGTTTATGTCTTTGTAACAGCATTGTCTTATGTGTTCCTCAAAAGGAGGACTCGTTTATGTTAGAGTGCGATGCTTGTAGCTCGGGTATTGGGGCTGTTCTGTCGGTGAGACGCGAGGATGAATGGAGACCTGTGGCCTTCTTCTCTCATCAGTTGAAAGGGGCACAGCAGAGGTACAGCGCTCAGGAGCTGGAGTGCTTAGCAGTTGTGGAGGCGGCGAGCCATTTCGCTTATTTCCTCTACGGGAAACACTTTGAGATTTGGGCATTTGATGTGGCATACATTGTGGGGATCCAGACCCTAAGCTCTGGACCGCGCTACAACAGATTAAACTGGTGGACAGCTTATAGTCGCTGCCACCAGAATGTCAACAGTGTTCTCGCTGCGCACAGCTTGAATGGCCTTCTTACGAAGGTAAGTTTAGTGTAATGTAAAATGTATGATGACAAGCACCAACAGACACTGACTGACACTCCTCTACAACTCATGATTACAACTATTTATATGTGTGATGGAGCAGGGCCCCTCAGCCCTTACGAAACATGACAATGACCATTCATACTACAACAATTAGGACCAAGTTCATACTACACAAATACGTAAACATATATAGTTCAGCTTGAATCTTCCCGCTCTAATGTCTCATGTGGGAGTGGCTCCCGTTCTACTCCCACATCTCCCCCCTCCTGGAAAAGATGTTCGCTCTCTCCATCACCAACATCTTCATGACATCTGCTCAAGGCGTCCGCCACGATATTCTCAGAACCTTTCCTGTAGGTAATCGAAAAGGAAAATTCAGACATCTTAAGAGCCCAACCTTGAACTCTCCGATTGCATTGCTTCCCAGCAACCAACGATTCCAGACCTCTGTGATCCGTCAGTGGGAAAATCAATGTACATACACAAATAAAGCATAGCCTTTTTAGACTAGCTTCACTATAGGGACATATGACCTCACTGAAACTCTCTGCATATTTCACTGTATATTAGAAACATGTGTATACACACACATGCAAAAAGCTAATTATCTTGCAACCGCTAGCGGTTATGCGCACCTGGTAGAGCCAGGATGCCTGTGCACTAAGCAGGCACTGCGAGTCGTACAAGCAAAGTTCCTAGAGCCGGGCTAGGAACTCTCGCAGGAGCACAAGCCTGTCCTCACAGCAAGTGATGTAGGCACCCGAAGTCCCACCTAGACCATTGCTGTTTCATGAGAAAAGGCCTTGAATTTGCAACCCAGTAAATGCCAGGTACCCAATCATAGCTGGGTGGACTTGTTTATCTCAACTTAGTGCTAAACTACTGGAGGGTAAAACCTTAGACGTGCAGAGAAACTGGCAGTTGAACTGGGCTGTATTCAGCAAAGCAATTGAACTAGAAATCGAGAAAACATAAATTGAATTTCCACTTCCAGTATAATTAACGTTTCCGTATACTTAACGGCGTACTCCACATACGCAATTAAATCGTACAGCCGCTTTTTAACGGCGACTAACGAAGTTTGCGTAGACTTCTTTTTAGCTTTCAAAGCGTCTCACGGCCGGTCTTGTCGGAATCCTTGGCTACTCTATTCGCTGTAGCGGTAAACTTTCAGCCAGAGGTAAGCTGTAGAGTGCATGCAATAGCCTCAAAGCTATGCCGTTTTTAAGCTGCTTCTTTGAAACTCCGCCCATCCCCCGTTTATTGTACTTCGAGAACGAGAGAGAATTAAAAGTAGCTTGTCTTTCCACAGCACGCTTGGGGTCTTTTAACCCTCTCGTTCCCGAATTGTTTGGACGCGCGCGGAAAAATCTAATCTTCTACCGCGGAATAGTGCATTACCGTTTTATTTTTTTAACTCGATGCTGGCTGGGAAAACCCCATAGCAACCATATATCACTAAATAGACCAAGAGTTTGGGATTCCCCTCATTTTTTGATTGAGAAAATTGAATAATATTTAGGCCCTCTACTATTACTTTAAAAAAAAAAAATTTTTCCCCCCAAAAATTCCACTTTTCCCATCAATAATAATAAAAAAAAAAATAGAAATAATATTGTTTGATGTACTTTATACCAATATTATATTAGTTCAACAATAAAATATGTTGTTTGCTGTGTTTGGTGCTGATTGTGATCATGTAGGAGACATCTATGAGTATCCACAAGGAACGTATGCCATCGGACGTGGAGCTCCACTACAAAACAATTTCATATACACAAAAACACAAACAACAAAAGATATTTGTAATACAAACAACAAATTATTCATGATCCTATATAATTGCCACTTTATGATGTATTGTATGCGGTTTCATACAGGATTTTTGTTTGGGAGGGAGGGGGGTGGGGCTCGGAGTGTACTTCGCCAGGTCCGGCATCTTCTCCTTCATCAATGGAAGACTCTGCTCCTGTTGCCTCATCTGCGTCCTCTTCACAATTCCTCTTCACAATCCAGTCGGTGACTGCATACATATCTGGTCCTAGTAGTACATTCTGGTAAAAAAAATTAAATTTTTTTGAAAATTTGAAATTGTTCAACAAACCACAACCCACTTTCAAATCTCAAAACTCAATGAAATATATATATATATTATAGCTAAACAGCTTTCTCTATCTCAATATAGCTATAAATAAGTCCTTTCCACAACAGAAGCTTGCTAGTTTTCAAGAGAAAGACAAGAGAAAGACAAGCTTACATCGATCATCTTCTTGACTTCCATTGTCAGTGTCAGAGTTGACGGGGTCCGGTCCCCAACCCTAATACAGGGCCTCCTATAGCCCTAGATGTCGTCTCCCTCTTCTCCGCTTGATCCTGAGTCGCTAGAGTTAGTATCAAGCAAGTCTAAAACTTCCACAGCACTGTAACTGGTAGACGCCATCTTTCCAAATTGACTTCGAAAAAAATTTTTTTTTTGCATAGTTACCTGGATCACACGACACGCTCACTTTTTTCCTATGATGTAATAAGCATTACCTAAGACTGTACGTAATGGGGAGGCCCCCAGTTGAACTGGCGATTTTATAAAAAAAAAAGAAGACAGTAAGTCAAACCGCAAAGTCTTGGTCGGCAAAGAAGTGGTTGTTTCAATGTGTTACGGAAGGCTACTGGGCTCAAGCAATTTTTCGCTGCTTCTACAAAGCTCTGGAGATGACTGGATCCATAAATGAAGCTGCTGTGAAGAAGGTAACTTTTTTTAAAATTCGACGGAGAACCGATGTTTTTTTTTTTTTGCCGAGGAAGAAATAAACGCAACTGCTGTGAGGTACTGTCGAAGCAGACCTGGCTGAAAGCTATTTTAGATGCTTCTCCAACGCATTGGGCACCTGTGTATGCAATCTGAAGGTTCTAGCTATAAAGTAACTATTTTTAAAAATTCGGAGAAGCCAACCGGTCTTCACCCGCTTTTAAGCGGGATTGGGAACGAAAGGGTTAAGTTGTTTTGACATTTGAAATTTGGCATAGACGTAGAGTAAGGGGTCACTAAGACTAATTCTGCAAAAAAAAAAAAAAAAAAAAAGGAGAAAGAAAGAATTTTTCCGATGACTTACTTCTGGAGCCTATATCTCAATTTCAATTTTTGCGCCGTAAGGTCCCTTTTCCCAGAGACCCGCTCACATATTATATATATATAAACAAATGTCCCTGATTTCAATTTGTTACCCCTTTATAGTGTTTTGTTCGCTTCGCTTGCTTGCCAATTGTTATCCTTACTAAATTCAATGCTAATTAGAGTCATGATGTGCTTGTGAGTCATGATGTGTCTATTGGTGTAATGTTAGAGTCATGATGTGTCTATTAGTGTGCTATTAGATTCATGATGTGTCTATTAGTGTGCTATTAGGTTCATGATGTGTCTATTAGTGTGCTATTAGATTCATGATGTGTCTATTAGTGTGCTATTAGGTTCATGATGTGTCTATTAGTGTGCTATTAGGTTCATGATGTGTCTACTAGTGTGCTATTAGATTCATGATGTGTCTATTAGTGTGCTATTAGGTTCATGATGTGTCTATTAGTGTGCTATTAGGTTCATGATGTGTCTATTAGTGTGCTATTAGGTTCATGATGTGTCTATTAGTGTGCTATTAGGGGGGTTTAATGAGACGTTTGTTGTCTATTAGTGTTTGGTGCTCATTAGGTTCATGGAGGTGTCTATTAGTTGTGCTATTAGGTGTCATGATGTGTCGATTCTATTAGTGTGCGATTAGGGTTCATGATGTGTCTATTAGTGTGCTATTAGGTTCATGATGTGTCTATTAGTGTGCTATTAGGTTCATGATGTGTCTATTAGTGTGCTATTAGGTTCATGATGTGTCTATTAGTGTGCTATTAGGTTCATGATGTGTCTATTAGTGTGCTATTAGATTCATGATGTGTCTATTAGTGTGCTATTAGATTCATGATGTGTCGATTAGTGTGCTATTAGGTTCATGATGTGTCTATTAGTGTGCTATTAGGTTCATGATGTGTCTATTGGTGTAATGTTAGAGTCATGATGTGTCTATTAGTCATGATGTGTCTATTAGTGTGCTATTAGATTCATGATGTGTCTATTAGTGTGCTATTAGATTCATGATGTGTCTATTAGTGTGCTATTAGGTTCATGATCTGTCTATTAGTGTGCTATAGATTCATGATGTATCTATTAGTGTGCTATTAGATTCATGATGTGTCTATTAGTGTGCTATTAGGTTCATGATGTGTCTATTAGTGTGCTATTAGGTTCATGATGTGTCTATTAGTGTGCTATTAGATTCATGATGTGTCTATTAGTGTACTATTAGATTCATGATGTGTCTATTAGTGTGCTTCATGATGTGTCTATTAGTGTGCTATTAGGTTCATGATGTGTCTATTAGTGTGCTATTAGATTCATGATGTGTCTATTAGTGTGCTATTAGGTTCATGATGTGTCTATTAGTGTGCTACTAGATTCATGATGTGTCTATTAGTGTGCTATTAGATTCATGATGGGTCTATTAGTGTGCTATTAGATTCATGATGTGTCTATTAGTGTGCTATTAGATTCATGATGTGTGCTATTAGATTCATGATGGGTCTATTAGTGTGCTATTAGATTCATGATGTCTTTTAGTGTGCTATTAGATTCATGATGTGTCTATTGGTGTGATAATAGTCATGATGTGTCTATTGGTGTGATAATAGTTATGATGTGTCTATTGGTGTGATAATAGAGGCATGATGTGTCTATTGGTGTGATAATAGAGTCATGATGTGTCTATTGGTGTGATAATAGAGTCATGACATGTCTATTGGTATGATAATAGAGTTATGTTCTATTGGTGTGATATGAGAGTCGTGTGGCATTAAATGAAACTATTCAAAGTGTCAAACACACTGGTTTGATCATCATTTACACACGAGTTATCTTGATTATTTATCAAAAGCCAGTACACAACCATTATAATACACTCACCTTCATCAATTCCAAGTTTATAAGCCATATTTTGTAGTGCCCGAACTTTCTCCATTAACTGAGCTTGAGTCAAACTACCAAATTCTAAATATAGACAACATAATAGCTAAGTAATTTACTTTACTAACCCAAATCATAAATAAGATACTAGTACAGTTGTCCCTCACTGAAGGATATAAATGAGATACTAGTACAGTTGTCCCTCACTGAAGGATATTAATGAGATACTAGTACAGTCTCTCTCTGAATGATATAAATGAGATACTAGTACAGTCCCTCTATGAAGGATTTAAATGAGATACTAGTACAGTTGGGGTTCCCTCATGAAGGATATAAATGAGAGACTAGTACAGTGTCCCTACTGAAGGATATAAATAAGATACTAGTACAGTTGTCCCTCACTGAAGGATATAAATGAGATACTAGTACAGTTGTCCCTCACTGAAGGATATAAATGAGATACTAGTACAGTTGTCCCTCACTGAAGGATATTAATGAGATACTAGTACAGTTGTCCCTCACTGAAGGATATAAATGAGATACTAGTACAGTTATCCCTCACTGAAGGATATAAATAAGATACTAGTACAGTTGTACCTCACTGAAGGATATAAATGAGATACTAGTACAGTTGTCCCTCACTGAAGGATATAAATGAGATACTAGTACAGTTGTCCCTCACTGAAGGATATAAATAAGATACTAGTACAGTTGTCCCTCACTGAAGGATATTAATGAGATACTAGTACAGTTGTCCCTCACTGAAGGATATAAATGAGATACTAGTACAGTTGTCCCTCACTGAAGGATATTAATGAGATACTAGTACAGTTGTCCCTCACTGAAGGATATAAATGAGATACTAGTACAGTTGTCCCTCACTGAAGGATATAAATAAGATACTAGTACAGTTGTCCCTCACTGAAGGATATAAATGAGATACTAGTACAGTTGTCCCTCACTGAAGGATATAAATGAGATACTAGTACAGTTGTCCCTCACTGAAGGATATAAATGAGATACTAGTACAGTTGTCCCTCACTGAAGGATATTAATGAGATACTAGTACAGTCTCTCTATGAAGGATTTAAATGAGATACTAGTACAGTTGTCCCTCACTGAAATGCTTCATGACATTTTAAGATCTTAAAGTTGCTATAATTATATATATGTTATTGTTTCTATCTCTTATAAAAAAAATTGTGATACTTGTCTGTTCTCAAACAATCAGTTACCAAAAAATAGAATTAGAAACACAGTCATCCCTAAACCATACATTTTTTCACGAACGCATACCAAACTTTTGCTGTAACTAATAACTTACCATTAATCATTCGATGATCATCCTTACGTATTTCTGCTAACCACTTGGGAGGAGCTGGAGACAAATGCTACACATCCAACAACATCCATTTCATTATAAAGAGTACAGGATATTATAGGATAGAAAATAGCACGAGAAAGTAAAATCAGTGTTTCCTCCCAGAAAAAAACAAGTAGAGCGGTATTTGACCACACACCCTGATGGCATCTATTTCAACAATAGAATAGTACATCATATGTCAGTAGTTATGTCTTCAGATGGCAATTAGGCCAGCCGTGCAATATCAGGCCAGCTGAAAACATTCTAAGGGTAGATTATGGTTTTTTTAGCTACTTTTTTTTTTCAAACCTATGGGTCAGCAGAGCATCTTGGTAGAATACTGAGCTATCTAGTTTTGGGGGAACCACTGCAATGATCTTTGGCAAGTAAAGCCTCCATATGACTGTTATCCCAACTTTAAGACAAGCACCAGAGTTATCAAACTAACACTGGAGAACAACATCCCAATAATCATTGCAAACATTTCTAAACAGAGTTTAATTCTTCACTACTAATACATCCATTTCAGGTTGCATTGACCTTAGAAGCTTGCAGCCATCTTGAATTAGCATGGATAGGAAATAGTTCCATACATGCTCTATACAGTGATTTTTCACTATAGAAACCTATTCAGAAAATAAATTCCTCAAGGTAAACATTTTCAACACTGATACAAAATCTCCAGAAAAATATTTTCACACGACATCGGACATCATTGGCTGCTATCTTAAGAGTGTTCTCAACCTCTACATTAGCTTTTGAACTGCCAGTCGTATACCTCAACCTCTTCACTTAGCTCACTTAAACTCTGTGCTTCATTGACTTGATCTTCAGTTCTCCTGTTCTCCTAACATTCTCAATATCTGATATCTGACTTAATCCTTCATAGATGTCCAGAAACGTCGTAAATTGTCCATCCCATATCCCACAGTCCCATGGGACATTCCATGGGATGTCCACCTGTCCCTCTACAGATGCGTGTGTGTCCCACTGTCCATCTCATCCCATGGTCCCATAGGACAGTGGGACATTCCATGGGATGTCCACATGTCCCTCTTACAGATACTCCCACTGTTCATTCCATTCCACGATCCCATGAAAGTATTGTCACAATGAACACTAATAGTCAAGCTAGAGTGCACGCGCAAAGCACGATTAGCGTTAGATTAGCGGAGCGCCAAAGGCGCGACGACACACTTTAACAAGCCGACTGAGCAAAGCGAAGGAGGTGTCATGCTAGGTTTAATACGCAAGAAAGGGTAATTGCTGACAAGGTTACAAGTATATTAATGATACAAATATTAATAAAAACCACTCATTATCAGTACAAATGTTACACGCAATCTATTTCACAGACTCATGGGACCGTGGGATGGGATGGACAGTAAGATATTCATGTGTCAGTGAGAGGGACAGGTGGACATTCCGTGGAATGTCCCATGGGGCTGTGGGATAGGATGGACAATCCCATGTAATCCCAGAGATGGACAATTTACGGCATTTCTGGACAGCCCTCTAATCCTTCTGGTCCGCTATTCTCCTAACATTCTCATCCTGAGCTAAAGCCCACAACTCTTAGTGTGACATCCATGGCTCATTCAGCCCTGATGTGGTCCCCTATAGAGCAGTGGGACCTTGGGCTAGGGCAGCTTCAGGACACCATAGGGTTTCATAAACGGGGCAGTCTTGAGGGGAATGTTTTTTTGATAAGTTCATAGTAAACAATATCACGTTTTCAATTTGATACAGCTATGATATAGAGATCTTTAAAACCTAGATTACAGATATCGACTACCAGAATTAAACTTGGTATGGTATGATGACCATTGAAGGGTCTAGAGACCATAAGAAATACTGAATTATTAGACTAATCGTAACAGAAATCACAGAATCATGTTGTACTGCAATTGTTTACCCTGATACTTGATCCAATGACTCTGATTCTGACCTTATAATGATATCCTCTTTTGAAAAATAGCTCATTTCAACAGCAACTCTTTATGTCTAATTTGTTTCTTAGCATAAAACATAGTTTTCCCTCCCTAAAAAAATCCTGAATGAAACTTTGGTATACATACACTATTGTGTATTGTAGTCAATAAACTGGGCATGGTTCAAGTTCAGTGTCAATTAGAAACTAGTATCTAAAATTCTTATATCAGCCACACCCACATGCACACACACACATACTTTCCCAAGTTATAATGATACTTGTCATAGTTCTTCAACACAAGGTACTCCCACAAAAACTCTGACCACACCGACACAACCACTAGAACTCAAGTTATCGATCAAATTATTATTTTAGTTTTTGTCATGTGATATTACTAAGTTGCACACTCGCTCGGCTCCTTTTAATGCCACTAAAAATTCCTTCAACTCTTTCTCCTGGAAAAGTTAGGACAAAAAAGTATTAGCAATTATACCAAGGTGAATTAAAGATAGACTAGTATACTAAAATGAGGTGATAATTCCAATGCACTTATTCCAACTACCAAACTAAATGTAACTCACCAAAGGGTTAAAGTCGCCAACTAAAACACAAAGAATAACAAATTTAACAAAATCTCCAATATTGACGCACAAGTTAAATGAATAACTGGGTGGGTGGATGGAGGGTGGATGTATGGGTGGGTGGGTGGATGAGTGGATAGATAGATGGATGGATGGATAAGTGGGCAGATGGATAGATGAGTAGGTGGATGGGTGGGTGGATAGATAGATGATGGATAAGTGGGCAGATGGATAGATGAGTGGGTGGATGAGTGGGTGGATAGATAGATGATGGATAAGTGGGCAGATGGATAGATGAGTGGGTGGATGGGTGGGTGGATGGATGGAAGTAGGTTGGAGGGATGATAAGTGGCAGCTGGATTAGATGAGTGGGTGATGGGTGGGTTGATAGATAGATGATTGATACGTGGGCAGATGGATATAGAGGTTGGATGGTGGTATATATTTTATGGATGGATAAGTGGGCAGATGGATATATTAGTGGTGGATGGGTTGGGTAGATAATGGATGGATGGATAAGTGGGGGCAGATGGATAGATGAAGTGGGTGATGGGTGGGTTATAGATGGATGATGGATAAAGTGGGCAATGGATAGCTTAGTTGGTGGATGGGTGGGTAGATCTAGATGATGGATAAGTGGCAGATGGATAGATGATTGGTTGGATGTGTGTGTAGATAGCTAGATTATGGCTAATGGTGGCAGATGGATCGATGAGTGGGGGGGTTGAATTTGGTGGGTGGATAGATGGATGGATGATAAGTGGTGCAGATTGATAGATAATTGGTGATGGGTGTTGGCTCGCTGGCTGGCTGGCTCCGTGGGGCCTCTGGCTCGCTGCGTGGGTGGCTGGTGGTCGCTCGCTCTCTTCTGGCTCCCGTGGCCCTGTCTCTCTGAGTGGGTGGATGGATGGGTGGATGAATGGATAAGTAGGTGGATGAATGGATAAGTAGGCAGATTAATGGGTAGGTAGATGTTGTATAAATCTATTTCAGCCAAGATAGACAGAATCATTGATACAATCATCCTATATTCTAGTCCACCAGGCATGCTACTATAGTTTATATAGAATGTATAGCATATAGTCAGACTGCACTTAACAGCACACACTGCCCACTGTAATACTATAGTCAGACTGCAACAGCACACACTGCCCACTGTCTTTAATAAAACTATAGTCAGACTGGACTCAACAGCACACACTGCCCACTGTCTTTAATAAAACTATAGTCAGACTGCACTTAACAGCACACACTGCCCACTGTCTTTAATAAAACAATAGTCAGACTGGACTCAACAGCACACACTGCCCACTGTCTTTAATAAAACTATAGTCAGACTGGACTCAACAGCACACACTGCCCACTGTCTTTAATAAAACTATAGTCAGACTGCACTTAACAGCACACACTGCCCACTGTCTTTAATAAAACTATAGTCAGACTGGACTCAACAGCACACACTGCCCACTGTCTTTAATAAAACTATAGTCAGACTGCACTCAACAGCACACACTGCCCACTGTCTTTAATAAAACTATAGTCAGACTGGACTCAACAGCACACACTGCCCACTGTCTTTAATAAAACTATAGTCAGACTGCACTTAACAGCACACACTGCCCACTGTCTTTAATAAAACTATAGTCAGACTGGACTCAACAGCACACACTGCCCACTGTCTTTAATAAAACTATAGTCAGACTGGACTCAACAGCACACACTGCCCACTGTCTTTAATAGAACTATACAGTCAGACTGGACTCAACAGCACACACTGCCCACGGTCTTTAATAGAACTATACAGTCAGACTGGACTCAACAGCACACACTGCCCACTGTCTTTAATAAAACTATAGTCAGACTGGACTCAACAGCACACGTACACTGCCCACTGTCTTTAATAAAACTATAGTCAGACTGGACTCAACAGCACACACTGCCCACTGTCTTTAATAAAACTATAGTCAGACTGGACTCAACAGCACACACTGCCCACTCTCTATCTGTAATAAAGACAATATAATCACTAACCATGCCAGCATACTAGCAAGTAAATGGAATATATATGATTTTCATATGCTCACTATCCCCCATCCCCAGCACAGCTACTGACATACAGAAGTTCTGGTCAGGCCACATTACTGGAGAGTCACAGTTGAGCCTCTCGTTCGAGACGAGGTTGTCGCCATCATCGTGGACACCATTAGCGACCGGAACAATTCTGTCGCGTTCTTTAGACGTCATAGCATAGTAGCCGAACCACTTTCCCACTAACTCTAATAAACAGCGCCGTTTTTGTTTATTTCAATTTAACCGCGCTCGCCTCATGTCGACCTTTACCAAAGATGCGATTTTTGTAATCGGGCTCCAAAAACTGGCCAAACAGCGCAACTTCTTGGACTGAGGCAATTACGCTGGGTGACTGACCGTGTGTATAGTTAGTCTCGCATGGCCGACCCTTTTCCCTTTTATTATCCGCTCGCGCGGGGAGGGAAATAGGGTCTGGTAGAAGCTTGTACATCGTTTCGTGTCATTCCCCTGGATTCATGGGGAACCATACTTTCCGTGTATTGCTTATGTAGAGGTGTGGCTTTCCGTGACGTAGAATTAAATACGCTTATAGCCCGTTACCCGAGAGACCGCGCTTGTCGTTAAGAACTATAAATCTGATACAGTCTGGTATGCCCGTAAGAAAATGTATTAGCGGGGAAAAGTCTGATACAGTTCTTAGCAACCATAATTATGGTAGAAGGCAGATCAAAGCAAAATGGAATAATGAAGAGTTTGGGTACTTTAATACAATTACTAAGATAGCTAACGCTATACTTTGCTCGTTGTTTATGTTCTGGCTATAAAATAGTTATAAACCAAAATCATTAGGTTTGTATTTCAATTTATAAATCCTCGCCACTCGGGCTGCGCCCTCGTGTCTCGGAGTTTATAAATCGCATACAAACCTCAATTTTGGTTTATAACTATAACGTATAAAACTGCGTTACCGTCACTTCGAATGCTTTTAGTTTTGGTGGTGGAGATGGATTACAGAGCTTTAGTGCGTGCGGTTGCGTTGGAACTTGGATACACACTTCGTAGCAAACAGGAAGAAGCAATTCTTGCATTTTTACAGAATCAAGATGTCTTTATTTCTTTACCAACTGGCTATGGCAAGTCACTGTGCTACTCACTGCTTCCTCCCATATATGATAAGTTGAGGAATGTGGAAAATAAGAGCATAGTCTTGGTTGTGTCACCTCTGATTGCTCTCATGCAAGATCAAGTGGCAAGCATCAAATTAAAGGGCATTTCAGCTGCTTGTCTAACAGATGAATCGGCTTCTACCAAGAAAGAAATTAAGAGGGGAGCATATCAGGTTCTCTTTGCATCACCAGAGGCATTAGGCATTCTTGAGTGGCAAAATATGCTGGCATCAACAATATATTGCGAAAACATTGTTGGCTTCATAATAGACGAGGCTCACTGCATCAAAAAATGGTTAGTTCAAGGAATTGGTATTTATCTGTTCATTCACAATGCTGTGTGTCCAGGGGTGAAAGTTTCAGGACCGAATTTTCTCATTTAGGAGAAATTAGAAGCATTGTCCCAGAAGGAATTAATGTCATGGCTCTCACTGCAACAGCAACATTATCAACAAGAAAATTTATTATCAGAAACTTGAGCATGACTAATCCAACTGTGGTATACACGCCACCAGTTAAAGACAACATAGCGTACTATGTGATGGAGAAGAAAGACATCGAACTATTTTTTAAACCAATTACTGAAAAATTGAAGACTAGGACATTGGTCAAGACTATAATTTTTTGTAGGACTTATGAGGACATTATAAAAATACACCAATACATCCTTCATGATCTTTTGGAGTATAGTAGCTACAGAGCCTAAAGGATCTCCAAATTACGTAAGAAATAGAGTAATGGACATTTTTACTCATTGTACTCATCAGTCAGTCAAAAAAAAAATTTTAGAACAATTTACACAGACAGATTCACCATTAAAACTTGTCATAGCTACAGTATCATTTGGGATGGGAGTTGACTGTCCTCGTGTACGACAAATAATTCACTGGGGCATTCCTGAGGATGTGGAAATGTACATTCAGGAGAGCGGAAGAGCAGGAAGGGATGGTGAATCAGCTCGTGCCATTATTGTGAAGCATCCACGTGACTTAAATTTAAAGCGTACTTCACAGCAAATGATTGACTTTTGTACCAGTACAGTTCAGTGTAGAAGATCAATCCTTTACAGTGACTTTCCGGATTGTGGTGATTTCACTAATGTTGGCTGTTTATGTTGTGATATATGTGCTCATTTATGTGTGTGTGGACAATGTGATAATAAAATGAGGCTGTAATAAAATTCACTTTTGCATAATTTTTTGAAAAATATTAGCATTCACAACTAGATGATTCAGAGTCTGAGTGGACATGGTGATTGTGTGGTATAGTTGGGTGCAAAAATGAAGATAGTCTGATTACCATCCAGTCTTTGATATTATTCTCTGGCATTGTTTTAATTAAGTTTCTTTTTAAATGAAGAAAAGACAAATGCGTCTTTGTTGACTTAATAAAAGTGCCACAGTCTAGTAATTGCGAAGTTATTTTCTCAACATCCTTTGCTACAGTTTTCTTGGAATGTTTTCCACTTGGCTTGTTTACTTGTAGTGCTGAATCGTAAGAGTCTAGCACCTGTGATAGAGTTCCAACAGATTTTGCAGCTCGTTTAATAGCTTTGTCAGACTTATTAGCACCCAGGCCTTCAATAGCCACCTTCACTTCCTTATTAAGGTGTTCCATGTGAAGATCTGCACTCACATTGTGTCCAGGAAGACCATGGACATTGATGAACCTTGACCACTTGACCTGTTCATACAAATTAGGAGGAAGTGTGATGTGACACTGAGCAAGTAATGTAAAGGCTTCTGTCGCATAGTTAGTTCTCCCTGTTGCTTTGAAAAATAGCATCATATACTTCCACAATGTAATAATATGGTCACCATCTCCCTCTCTCACGGCATCTTTAAAATCAAAGATGAAAAGGCCTAGCGTCAGCACCTCACAAGCATAGTCATATGTAGTGCCACATGCATCAGAATTGGGCTCCAAAAATGTCATTTCTAAATCTATATGCTCGTCAACTACACGGTTTGCAATACATTCCAGGGTATCTCTTCTTTTTTTCTCATCTTCCATCCATAAGTTTTCAGGTACTGAAGTACAGGAAGGAGCATCAGTAAATGATGACATTTCCAAGTATGTCATCACAGCAGTCAGAACGTGCGAGATGACCACAACTTCAACAAAATCTTCAGCAGCATTGACATCACTCTTGGGTCTTTTCGTAACATTCCTTCTGTTAATAAGGTTTCTGAGTTGATATAGAGTACCTTTTTGTGTTCCTGAAGTAGTTTTGAAAAGTCTCTTCCAAAAAACCTGCAAAAGAAAAAGAAAAAAAAGAAAAAGAAAAAAAAAAGAATAGCTTAATACAAAATACACAAATATTAATTTTGCATACCTCTAGTAAACACACTTTGGCATGCCAGTCCTCTGTAACTGGTAGCAAACCATCAAGCCTATAAATTTCCAGCTCAGATGTTCTTCTAATATGTTGTGCTCCACGGGCTCGAGCCACAGACAAATAATCATCACCAATTAAGGTATGCACATATTCCTTGTCTTCAGTACAGTCTGTATCAGGTATAGGCTCAGAGAGTATCACAGTTTTACAAGGAACATATTTTTTGTAGTGCTCTAAAATGTCTACCATGTCTTCATAAGCCATTTCACACTTCTTCAATACCCCCAGAGGTACCTAATTCAAATAATTAAAACTTGATTAATGTCAATACACAATTCAACTATAGTTGGCTTACCACTTCAGATTTAACGCTCATCTCTTTGCTGTATCTATGCTTAATATGATGTTCAATTAAGCCTTCAAAGTCTTCCTTAAAAAACTCAAGGTAGGAAGTTATTATCCTCGACACATAAATTGAAAATCTTTTCTTTAAAACAGCATAGTCATTTTCATTTGGCAGAAGGGAAAATAAGTTCTGTTCTGTTCCAGCTTCTCTAACAGAACTGAAGGTTGAGAAATCAATCCGGTCTTTAACTGCATAACCATGTACATAATGCAATGATGTGGATTGTTTTTCAATGCTCATATGCCTTGGTTTCACAGTTTTATCAAGGTTATCAAAGACAATTTTGTACCCCGCGTTAATGGACCCTGAATTAGAGGATATATTTGTATGCAATATAGTGTCCTCTGAAGCAGAATCATGACTTGTAGCTGGAGAAAAAACTGGAGCTAAGCCACTCTTCGTAGCAGCATGGAGTGGGCTAGTGGGTCCCTCAATCATAGATATGTCTGAAATATCAAATGACAGTGTAGTCTCAACCTCTTGTGATGATGGAGAAGATCTTTCACTGGTTGAGGGATCTGGAGTGGAAGTCAGGAAGGATGCTGCTGGTTGGGTGTTTTCCTACATGTCAACATAGCTAATTTTAATCACAATATCACGCAATAAAAACATCGCATAGCTAAAAAATTTTATGAATAGAAAATTATCAACAAAATTACGGTGAACATTGTATTATAGATTTTGGTTAGTTTAATACCACATAATTAAAGCTGTTAATCAATTGTTTCTTAAAGTGATACCATTATTATCAACAACAAATACAGAAAAAATATTTTGGGTTGCCTAGCAATACTAAAAAGCTACCCAGCTTGACATTTAAACATACTGCCAAGACTAAATACCAAATATTCCATAAAAAAATCCAAAAATTAAAAGATTAGTCTTTGTGTGTTTATTACACCATGCATAATTGTGTATGATGTGTTTGTATGATGTTGTGTGTATGTTGTGTTTTTGAGTATGTATGTGTGTATGTGTGTGTGTGTGTGTATGTGTGTGTGTGTGATGTTGTGTGCATAATTCAGGGCTGTCCTGTCTACTTTGTCCAGCACCATTGCAAGTTAACAATACTCACACCATATCACCAATAACATAATACTTAGTTCCTTATTCAAATGTACATACCAAATACAAGCCTCCCAGGGGAATGCTGTACTGGTTGTAAACAAACAAGCTAATTCTCCTGTGCCAAACTTTCTAAACTAATAAATCTTATGATTTGGACTGAGTAATGTCTCATTAATTCCTGCAGGAGATTGCATGCCTTTTGATTCTTCAACATAAAATATATTCTTCAAAATATTTTTTTTCCGACTTTAATGTAGTAATAATTTTAATTCATAATAAAAAATGTTTCAACCTTGTAAGGTCTTAATCATGAGTTTAAAAAACATGAGTTTAAAAAACACACAAATTCCGTCTAATATGGGTAGAACTTCTACACTAAAGAATGAGTTTCCTCAATTACCATCCTACCAAGCAGTAACATATTATTGAGAACCCCATTACAAGCCAGTTCAAATGCCAAGGAAGCTGTAGCTGAGCTAACAATGAGTTGATAAATGGCTCAATACAATTATATATGTATCTCATTACATTTTGCTACTCACAGGTAAATAATAAGCTGCAACAGAAAGTGAGCTGGCTGAGAATAGACAAGGTCAGAGCTGAGTCTGAATGGAAGTCTAAAGGTATTGATTACTCATTCAATAGGCATATAAGGCTTGTGTTACATGCCACTTTCTTAACTACTTCCATGGAGCCTGGCCAACTATTTGACATTGTACAGGTTAGTGTAGCTACATTGTATCTCACTCACTATCTCTGTATTTCAGGATTAGCTTCCTCTGGAACTTTGATTTTAAAACTATGCTCAACATAATCTGTTGAAAAAAATTCCGTCTACTATGGGTAGAACTTCTACACTAAAGAATGGCATAGTCACCAACTAGACACAGCTTGAACTATAAGTTTCGCACGCATGTGCACTTACCCATACTATTTCACTTAGCTACCGTGGTATTTCTCAATTATGAGCAATTTTCATACTTATAATTTGGTTTTGGTTACCTGAAGTATGGGAGCTATTTTTTGTTCCACTGATTGCTTCCATTGGTTTACTGGCTCATCAAAATCACAACCCATAATGCCAACCAGATCAATAGTAGCAGAGTGAGACAAACATATCCCAAGTTTCTGTAGCCTTTGAAAAACCTAATTAGTAATATAATATATCAAATATATACATGAAAGTGTCTAGTACGTCTCACCATTTTACTTCATGACCACTATATAAAAGAAGTGAAATAATTCTTTGGATCAAACATGCTGAAGGTCTCCTAAACTTGCAGATAATGGAAAAAATAACTGCCACTACACCACTTGCGTTACTTTTCATCTTCTTTGTTTTTAAACATGCCCTTAAAATAGCCAACAACGTTGGAGTCTTGTCTTTCATCTCATCCATAATATCATGAACAATGCCTTCAAAATTCAGTAAGTAATTCTTGGACTTCTTTCTAGTGATAGAGTCGAAGTCATCTGAAGAAACTGTAGCTATTTCTGACTGCAGAACTTGCCCCAAGACTCGAATAATTGCTGCTTTGGCTACCATATTTTTCTTCAAACATTGAATAGCAAATGAGTAGTAGCTTGTACGAACCAAAGGCTTGAAAAGTTTCCTTCTTTTTGGTGTAATAGTGTATACTCTTGGCCTGGTTTGATAATGAATTTTAGCCTGAAAAAAAATAATTTTTATACAATTATTTTATAGTTGAAATAAATGTACCTTTCTTACAGTTAATTCTGGAGACTCAGAGCATGTAGCAAGTGGGCTACCCTGTGAATGGTAGTGTTGAGTTGATTGTTCAGAAATTGGTGTTTGTGCTGGTACAGAAATCTTTGGCAAGATAGATAATGCTGTAGTTAATCGCTCCTCAATATCCTTAAGGATGCCATGATGCTTCTCTAAAAGTGAAGCACAGTTTCTACAGACATAGCCTCCTTGTAGGCTAGTTTGATCTATCTCAGGATGTTTAGCAACTATAATATCTGTCAGCAACTGCAGAGCATCCTGCAGAAAATAACAGTAGCTTGTATAAACTACTTTATCTGTATTTTCTTTCCAAATACAAACCTGCATACTAGTCAAAAGCCGCCTTCTCTTTTTCTCTTCACCATCGGTAACAGATTTTCCACAGCAATAGCAGTGCCTCAAAGTCATCTTGAAGCCTAGCAATCCCAGTAATACTTTCGCGCGAGTGTGATATTTGACGACCGCAACGCCCCAGTAACATTATAATTGCATTCCTTTAGCACGAAACGATGTACAAGCTTCTACCAGACCCTATTTCCCTCCCCGCGCGAGCGGATAATAAAAGGGAAAAGGGTCGGCCATGCGAGACTAGTGCTGAAAGGGTAAAGGTGTGAGAGTTAGTTGAGATTTCTTATTAACGGAAAGGGAGGGAAGCGACTAGGGAGAGTAAGTTCATTGCTGTAACCCTCAAGTTTTCTACAGGTTGGTAATACTGAACCAAACCAAACAATATTGAAGAGAGAGTTGTTGTTTTTTGAGAGCCTCCGCACTAATTTGACCTGGACAAAGGCTATTACATGGACATTAGAAAGGAACTTGCTTGGTGACCTGTTTTCCCCTAATGTATCTAGTAGGAAGTGTGTCAGTGATGGGCGTGCGGTAGACTTCATTTTGTCTTTCCAAAGATCTCCGAGGGAAATATATATCATTGGGCTGAAATGCGGTAGTTTAGGAAGTAAATGCAAGCTACAATCACCGTGTATACCGCCGCCGTTACTTACCATCCCACACAAGAGTACAGCCGCACCCTTTTAAATCTGACTGTCAAATGCCTATAATTCAGAAAAATTATTGCTGAGGAACTGCTCTGTGTATATGTCTCTTTTTGATTTAGCTAAGCCTTAATGATGTGGTTGGGTTCATTTACAATTATGGGTTCACTTGGTCGTGGACTTTACAGACTTCAAAAAATACCGTAATGTAAGAATTGCAGTGATATAATATTGGGCAATATTATTGACAGATGCAAAAAAATTACTGTTAAATTTTAGCATGAATAAATTCTGGAGACTCAAATAGGGATCAAACTCAGTCATCTCCATCTCTTCCAGACAAAGCTGCAACACTAAAAAGTTTCACTATATCAAATTGTAGTGATTCTGATAGTGATCTGGATTCTGATGACTCTATGCAATCATTATTAAATACAAGAAGATCATTGACCCCTAAAGTAAGCATGCCAGTTATAGTAGCCTTTTCTGAAATAGAATTACATTACACTTAATCCCAACTGAAGTATGTAGTAGTTAGCTAGTTGAAGAATTATAATTATGTGATTGTGTAGGTTGATTTTCAAAATTGATATTCAACAACTGCTGCATTATCTGATGAGGCTAAAACATCTGCATCTAACTTTACCAATAAGGTTAATCTAAAGCTTGATCAAAAATTGTCTTTAGTAATAATTATAAATTATTTGTATCACCTCTAAATGTAGGATTTGTTTAGGGTGTTACTTGATCAGCTCAATGATGACAGCCTGCTGCTTTTATGGAAAACTGGAGCTAGGTTTGAGCAGCATTGCTCAGCCAATGATGAAAAAGTTGATCTAAATAAATTTAGCTTGTATTAATTTATACATGTTGTTAAATTTGTAGCTAATAGCTCTCGTCTTATATCAGCACACAGGATGAATATGCCCTGAGCATGTCGCAAGTCAATGAGTGAACCATCTTTGGTAGAGGCATTTGATTTTGTAATTGTGAATGCTGAATTACATGAAAATGTTGATGCCTTCAAGAAAGCTGAAGTTCAACCTCGATTCAGTTATGTTTCTGCAATAGAACTGGTTTCTTTCTTTTGCAAATGCACCAATGTTACATCTCCATGTATAACTCAATATGTAAGTGAGTTGATCCAACTTTATGCATCTATGATACTGAAATGATGAGAAGACACGTTTACAAAAGTCTGATGTCTGGAAAATGTACACCTTTCCCACAGAAACTGAGTGCCAGCAAAGGTCAACAGCTCAAGGCTAAAGATGATTTTGAGATTCATTGTTATTGCAGAATGCCAGAGCTGGAAAATATTGGAATGATTGATTGCACCAATTGCAGCCAATGGTTTCACTTGAATTGTGATTCTGTGCCTGCTGAGGCTTTAAATAATCCATCAATGACATGGTTTTGCTGTTTTTATAAAAACTAACTTTATCATTTTGAAAAAAATTGTGTTATTTATCACAAATGAGAGAAACTGTTTATTAATTAAAATATTTACAATATAGAGTCAAAGTTAAGTTTCTGGAAGAATGAGCTAACTAGAATATATTTTAGTTTTAGTTTTAATTTATACTTTGGAAATTTGTAACAACAACAGATTGTATAAATCGTTTTAGTTTTAATGAACTAAAAAGCTTGAATAATAGTTATCTTGTAGACAGAGTTTTACAGTCTATCAGAAACATTCGCTCTACTGTAGAGTAACTGCAAATATGAAAGAAAGAGCTACACAGTGACTCTTGAAGTCCAATGTTCAGAATATTGCTAACAACACTTTGTTTTATCTAGCATTTCTTAAAAAGTATTTTAATCAGGCTTGTGATATTGTAAATAATTCATCTTGTGCAATCTTTAATATATATATAATATATATAATATATATAAAGTTCTGAGAGCGGGAATCTTTAGATTGTGTGACATGAGGCAACATTTAAATTTTCCCTTGCTTAAATATAATACTGTTTCCAGTCATTAATTTCTTTCACATATATCCTTAGTCAAAGCTAAGGTTAGGCTACAGAATACACTGCCTGAGAAGCTAATCTGGCTGAATTAAGGCCAATTTATTATTTTATATAGTTATTTTAGTTATTATTTATTTATTCATATGTTTTGTTTCATTAATTTACTTTGCTCCTGTTTATTAATTTGTTCACTGCTCATTCATTTAATTTGTTTTGCTCCGTATTCATTTTTTAATAGCTATTATTCATTTCTAGGGCAAAACCAACTCCCAATAATCCTAGTCAAGTCGTCGCTCTTACTAAATTGTAACTTGAATGCAGTCAAGATAGGGGGGACTATCTATGATGGAGGGGGACCGTCTGTGCTAACACAAACGGTCCCACTAGGACCACTCACGCCTATACACGCACGGTCCGCCGGACCGTCGGTGTACACACAGATTGTCCGGCCGGACCACTTTTGGGGGGGACCGAATTTTGCATGACAGGACTACCACTAGTCATTCATCTTCTTTCAGCGATTTCACTAAAAATGGTTAGCTGTATTTTTAGTTTTGAATAACAAATAATTTTAGTTTTCTTCGATGCCTCAATGTTTTAGGTTTATAAAATTAATTTTAGTTTTAGTTAACCAAACCATTACTATGACAACAGTGACAAGAAGAAAACTGGAGCCTACATCACATAAAAACCATCAGTTGATGAAGTTGGTGTGTGTAAGCAATAGTTAAGTTAAACAAGACAGACACTGAGATTTGTGGAATATGCTTCTGCAAGGATGACCAACAACTTAGAATGAACAAGTTGATTGGGTGTCATGTGCACTATATTTATTGTGGATGCACAAAAACTGTAAAGGCATAAATGGAGATGATTATGCCCCCCATAATTATGGGCACAACTATTATAATCTGATGCAAGTTACACATTCATACATTTATGAGGAATAGATAATCTGTAAAAGTGTAAATTGCTGTCTTCAATACAGTGCAAATAATGTGAATACTAAGTCTGTAAATGCCACAAGCACTGTTGGTAGTAAGCTTTCTGAAACTTGTAGCTATCATTATGGCTCAGAGTAAGCTAACAACATTCTTTAAAAGTGCTGCAAGTAATGGTAAGTGTTTCACTCGTAGTTATGAGACTAGATATGTTACTTACATGTACCACAAACTAGATGGTAAGGCTGAATCAGATGTTGAAGCAGACATTTACAATTGCAGTTCTGATGAAAAAGAGAGTGGAAGTGAACACGAAGAAGGTGACTGTTCTACCTGTGCTCAGTGTGAGTGTCTTTCTTGTACCATGAGTGGTCCACCTTGCCAGCCCATTGATGTGAAGCAAATCTAAGCATGTTTATTCGCATAAGAGCCAGCATACTGCTAAGAAAAAGTCTTATAGTAGATCTATTCAGCCAAGTTGGTATAAGAAACACCCTTGGATAACAGTACGTACCACCAAGTATAAAATTTTCTGTCACTCCTGTTGCTATTCAAGGAAAAAAAGGTCTCCTCACTTTTTCTAAACGTCAACTAAATTGTTTTGTAGAGGATGGATTTTGTAATTGGAAAAAAGCTTTGGAGAAATTCCTGGAACATGAAAGAAGTGATATGCATAAGGAAGCTGTATTAAAGCAAGTTGCGCAGTGAAGTTGTGCAAGGAGGCTCAGAATTTACATCAACGCATGCTGTTGAAACTAATTTCTAGCATTCGATGCCATGCCATTGCGTGGACGTCATGAAGATCTTGCTTCTTTAGATAGTAATTTATATAAGCTTCTTTTACTTTGAGCTGAAGACTGACCAGAGATGAAAACTTGGATTATCGCAAGGAGTACACCTCACCTGAAATTGAAATATTATGCTCTGATGGGTAATACTGTGCTTAGAAGTATAGTGTCAGATATTCAGAGTAGTTCCTGGTTTTCTATTATTGCTGATGAAGCAACTGACATTTCTAGAAATGAACAAATGTCATTGCCTATCAGATGGACCTACTGCAACTATCAAATCTATGAGGAGTGTCTGGTTTGGTTCAACTGCCTGTAAAGCAGCTACCATTTTTTGGTTTGCTTAAAGATGTTCTTATTAGGTGCTCATTTTCATTGGGACAATGCAGAGGTCAAGCTTTTGATGGAGCAGCAAACATGAGTGGTGTGAGATGTGGGGTACAAGCACATAGGTATAGTAAATTAAAGACATAATAATAGCCCACTGCCACACTGAAATTACCCTAGGAAGAGGTGATTTCTCACATGAACACCCTTAAACCACAAAACACATGCCCTGATTTCTTCGTTATGGAGCCCCCCCATACGGAAACATCTTCCTACACCACTGTCTTACAATGTGAAAAATTATTTCAACTGGCTCAAGGTTAATACCCTAAATCACCAATTACTTCTTTAGTTGTTTGTGTTCAAAAAAAAAGTTATTTGAAATAGTTTGTCAGATCAGTTCAATACAGCTTAGCTTTTTAATCTATTTTGAAATAATATCAAATAGACACAATGGTTTTCTAAGAATCTAATCTTTTTTTTTTTAATATTGCCCATTTATATAAAAATTTGGCTTTGAAATGTTATGAGTCAGTTTTGAAATAATTTTAAACTGGTCTAGCCTTTATGGGAGAAGCCCGCCCGATGGCAGTCTAATTGAATGTAAAATAGCTAGATAATTAGTACCAGTTAGCATCTCTTTTGTATAAATTAACCCACACTGTGGTAGAGATGTCACTTCGCCAAAAGGAGGTTCACAGACTTTGCAGAAGCCACTCCAATAAGTGCACAATTCTTTGAAGACAGTAGCCCTTGCTTTTTCAAAAAGATCGATAATTCGCTCAGCGTGAGCATTTACTCGTACATGATACAAATCCCCTAGAGCAGACACAATTTGGACAGCCACTTCAGGAAGAACTGCCACCTGTAAATAAAGCCAGTTAGTAATATCTAAGGCCAACAAATTGTAAAGAGCCACAATAGTTTTACTACTCATTGCATTTATATATGTAATAAAGATGTGCATTTAAGAAGGCATTACTCTAGCTCACCAGCCCCAAATAACTGTATTTCTACTGAGCATATTAGTGCACTTTAAAAAATACCTAGTGCTATTGAAATGAATTTCTAATTACCTTTATCCACGGTAGAGTACTTGTGTCTAAATAGCAGTCAGTAAATGCTTCAGCCTTGCGATATACAATGTTACTATTAGCTTCACTCTCATATAAGACCTGCCCAACATAGAAAGAAGTTGAAAATTTCATTACAAAGCAAAATACATAAAAAGAGAGCCATCGACATTACTGAGGCAATACATATATACATACATACATACATACATATACATTTGTAACCATGATACATTCAAACCGTCAAATCAGATTGCTCAATTCGCGGTAAATATATATCTACCCACCTCCTAGGAGGTGAATAAGTGTATTATTCAATCAAAAATTAGTTTTTATGCATTTCCTATAGCCTATAGCCATGGTGCAAGTCGGTTGCATCCCTCCGTGTTCGATTGGGATTTACACTATCCTCGGGGCCTTTGGCCCTCTGTTGTGTAAATCACATACAGATCTCCATGTCGTGGTGTAACTTATACATATACATACTCATCCATAGTATGTAGTATAACGATAGCATGGAGTTATGAGATATTTAGGATAGTTTTTGCAATATAACATATAGAGCTTGGTTGCTTGTCTTGGCTTTGAATTATATAATAAAATGTCTGTGGGCACACTGTTAGTTATAATTTGACCATCTAAAATGCCTTTACCTTCAATTTTTGTATTTCTAGCCAAAACTGAATACCATTAGCATGAACTTGACACAAAGATGAATGACCATTCTTCATAATGTACTCCAGAAAATGCTGGAGTTTGTGTGACAGTCTCCGTTCACAAGCACTCAGTGTATCCAACAAATGAACAGCATCTTCCTGAAGTTGAGAGACCACCTGAGCTTTTGTCTGTACATTCAAACACACACACACGTACACATGTACATTCAAAGAAATATGCATGCACACACATGCACACACACATACAGAGCTTAATAATTGCACCTGTAGGGAAAAAAGATCTGATGGATGCTTAGATGTGAATAGAGATATTCTATTCCCATAAATTTCAGGGGAACTGTTTCATTGTGCAGACTTGTCCTTTGGGGGACATAAAATCCAAATACACTGCACACACAATTATCCCAGTGCTGTAATTCCAGTGGAATACAATACACTGCACGCACACACTTATCCCAGTGCTGTAATTCCAGTGGAATACAATACACTGCACGCACACACTCATCCCAGTGCTGTAATTCCAGTGGAATACAATACACTGCACGCACACACTTATCCCAGTGCTGTAATTCCAGTGGAATACAATACACTGCACACACACACTTATCCAGTGCTGTGATTCCAGTGGAATACAATACACTGCACACACACAATAGTCCCCCGTGCTGTTAATTCCAGTGCAATACAATACATTGCACACACACACGTATCCCAGTGCATGTGATTCCCAGTTTTTTTTTTTTGGAATACAATACATGCACACACACACATCTTATCCAGTGCTGTAATTCCAGTGCAATACAATACCATGCCACACCCCACACTTATCCCAGTGCTGTGATTCAGGGGAATACAATACAAGGCACAAAAACACACTTATCCAGGTGCTGTAATTCCAGTGGAATACAATACACTGCACAAACACTATCCCAGGCTGTAATTCCAGTGGAATTACAATACACTGCACAACACACACAATTATCACAGTGCTGTAATCCAGGCAATAAAATACACTGCAACACAACATTATCCCAGTGCTGTAATTCCAGTGGAATACAATACACTGCAACACACACCTTATCCAGTGCGTAATTCCAGTGGAATACAATACAATGAACACACACACTTATCCCAGGTGTGATCCAGTGGAAATACAAAACTGCACACACACTTATTCCAGTGCTGTGATCCAGTGGGAATTACAATAACCATGCAACACACACTTATCCCGTGCGGATAATTCCAGTGGAATACAATACACTGCACACACACACTTATCCCAGTGCTGTGATATTCCAGTGGAATACAATACACTGCACACACACACACTTATCCCAGTGCTGTAATTCCAGTGGAATACAATACACTGCACTCACACACTTATCCCAGTGCTGTAGTTCCAGTGCAATACAATACACTGCACTCACACACTTATCCCAGTGCTGTAATTCCAGTGGAATACAATACACTGCACACACACACTTATCCCAGTGCTGTAATTCCAGTGCTATACAATACACTGCACACACACACACTTATCCCAGTGCTGTAATTCCAGTGGAATACAATACACTGCACACACACACTTATCCCAGTGCTGTGATTCCAGTGCAATACAATACACTGCACACACAATTATCCCAGTGCTGTAATTCCAGTGGAATACAATACACTGCACACACACTTATCCCAGTGCTGTGATTCCAGTGCAATACAATACACTGCACACACACACTTATCCCAGTGCTGTAATTCCAGTGCTATACAATACACTGCACACACACACACTTATCCCAGTGCTGTAATTCCAGTGGAATACAATACACTGCACACACACACTTATCCCAGTGCTGTAATTCCAGTGCAATACAATACACTGCACACACACACTTATCCCAGTGCTGTAATTCCAGTGGAATAACTTGAAACACAAGATCATTCTGCCTGCATTGTGGTTTGTTGAAGGAGTGGCTTCAACAACTCTGTAATGATTTACCTCTTATTGAAGGGATGCACTTGGTTTGACTATAAAATATGTGACACAATTTAGCAGCACAAATGCAACGTTAAAAAAACAAGGGTTTATGTTGTAATTTCATCACGATGTGTTACATTCAATGAAGCAATGCCATGCCTAAAGCAAGATAATTTTACCCAATAGTCTTACTCATTCATATTTAAATGTAATAATTGGTTCGCATTGTAAAATGCATGTGTGCGCATGTATGCGTGCTTTTTCCTGTTATATTTATGTAGACCACACCTAATTCTATTGAAGTCTGAACATACGTAATTGTTAAGTGAGTAAAGTTCGTACATACATAGATACATACATACATACATAAATTGCATATGAACAGACAGACAGACACACAGACCTATGTTATAAATTAATGTTACCTTTCTTGAAACTGGCTTAATTGGAATTTCATCTTGAGGGACTTTCCCTTCCTTCTGTAAAAATTCTTTAATTGCTGGAACTAAGAAATCTTCTGCCATCATTTTAACCTTTTCCAACAAAGATGATGTGGGACGAAGTTGTTCTCCATTGTTCAGTTCATCTGGAAACTCCTCCAACAAGTCAGAAATGTCATCAGGAATTTGGTATTTGGAATGAGGGGACAAAAATGCTTTGAAAATGCCAGCAGCTAGCTGGTCACGTTTGCGAGGCATGGTTTTCCTGTATTGTGTGATGACCTTCCATAGTTTATAGCACGTGTTCTCTTCAGACACAGCTCCTTTACATGTGTACAGGAACTGCTCAAACTGAAATAATGTCCTGACAACAAATTCCGTATAAAGAACTGATATAATTGAGCCCAATCACATTAGATATGGATTATGAATAGAAAGAGTAGCCAGTAAATACGCTGCTATCTCCATTGTTGTTGTTTTTTCGATAAAATAAACAGTTCTAAATTTTATTATCTTAAATATGTTGGATAAGAACACTTAGAAATTTCAATATGATATTTTGAAAAATAAGGCAAAGGAAAGGATTATATATTTCACTAGTAATTAGTAATTAGATTAGCTCTTGTATTGGACTATATTTTAAGTAATTCTAGATACACAGTGGTCCTTTTCATTACAGAACAAAAGAAAATTTAGGTGAGCAATAAAACTAAATGAAGTAGAAAGAGCAAGGTTTATTTTATGCTATCCAAGGTTCTATACTTATTTTTAAGGTTTCTCAACAAATGAAATCTTGTCCTATAACTGCTCTACTTTTACTCTTTATCTAAATTAATAATTTAGGACCATATCATATGATAGTGGGTGGGATGACAAATATAAAAAAAAAATTTTTTTTTAATGATATAGCTAGTGCTGTTTAAGGCAGGAATGACCAAATATTAGCTCTTTTATATTCCTTGCTTACTGAATATCTCCTAGTGCTTGCAAAGCTCCATCTTCAATGTCACAGTCTAGAATTATTTTGGGGTCCAATCTCCTTCTGCGAGATCTGTATTCTATTCTGTCAAGCCCCACAGCAGCAGAAGCTGAAGGAAGAGTCTCATTTTCATATATTAACGAATTAGGACTTGAGATACCATCCTTTACCATTCTATAAAAGAAGAGGTCTTTAACTAGTTGGCTACTGAAAGGTTTAAATAGTCTCAGCTATTGGCTTCAATAACACATCCATCCCTGTTTACCCTTTACCTAGTATATATTATAGTGTAAAGGTGCCTTTGAAATTTGCTCCAGAGTCGCTTCACTACAGATTGTACCTCAATCTGAAACAAATTACATCATTAGAACTCTTGCCGAAAGCCAATGCTTACTTTAATTTCTTGAAAGATGAGTGAGATGTTGCAGGTGATAGGACTGAGCAGCACTGCATGAATCTTCATTAATATAACTCAAGAGATAAGCTTACACGTTCACCTGCAACTAATAGAATAATATCCAGCTAGTTATCCATTGTCTAATTAATAAAGATATTTGCTGAGTGTGCAGAATGATAACATATTAGTGTGTGATAGTCACTTCCTGTACTGTCATAAGACCACAATGGTTTTGTTTAAACATGGCTATAGTCTTCATAAAAAAGAGATGAGATCCTCCCAATCAAATAGGTGGTCAAAGGAACTAATAACTTATTAATGCATTCTCTCTCCTTCACAGGCTATTTTAAACTATACAGAATTATAGTTTTAAAAAAAAAAGCCTGTGAGAGAGAGAGAGAGAATACATCTAATGAGTAAAAGAAGGCTGAGAAAGAAATTGTGAAGTGATAAATTACCAGAGTAAAAATTCCATGGATAAAAAAATGTTTGAACATTTCCGTTGGCTGTTAAGAGTAAGACTGTAGCACCTTTTAACAGTATAAATGTGGAAAAACAGTTATGTGTGTTAGAGTCAATGAACTTTGTAATGTTTCCTGTACCACTTGTGGTCAAATATACTTCCTGTATCACATGCATATATTCTGGTTGTAACTGTTTTATGGAAGTCTTTTGAGATGATCTTTCAGAGTGATAGAACAATCCTATTGTAAGGCTAAGCACTACAAGTAAAACATAACATTACAATGAATTGAGGTGTTTGTTTGCTGGCCGGTTGTCGTAGCTCAGTGGCAGAGTGTTTGTGCATTAAGCAAATAGTCCTGGGTTCAATTCCCAGTGGCGACCAAATATTTTTATTATTTTATATAGTTTTTTTCCCCTCAAAACCAGTGAAAAAGAGAGCATAAATCTAATGAGTAAAAGAAGTCTGTGAAAGACATTGCGAAGAAGTAATAACTGCTTTTAACCACTGAATACTTCCCACCCTAACACCATTATGCTCCTCCTCCTTCTCCTCTCATTGATTATAGAAGCTTTGAAACAAGTACAATTAACACAATTCTATGATAACACTACAACACAAGTCTGTCTTAACCTTCACATATTTTCTTATATTTCATTGATGATGTGCAGTTCCAATTAGCTATAGTCCACTATCATAGAAAGGAGGTCAGTTGAGTGAAACTGGGCTGTAGAGGAAACACTGTATGGTGCTACTCAGATTCTTGTTCCCATTCATTTAAAGTGTAGCTTTCAACCGTTCTGTCCATCTCATATTGCAGTAAATAGTCTTTAGGTGTCCGGTCAGTGATTTAGGGCTGAGGACTCAACTCAATGCAGTACTGGTACTGGGATTTTCCTGTCCATTTCTACTTTTTTTATTCATCAAGTATATTGGTGTGCACACGGACCCTAAATATGTCAGTAAAGAAGTTAGATATGAGGACTTAATGATTGTTATCCATGTGTCAACCAACACTTCTCATTTTAAACTCACAAACATCCAAATGCTGAGTCCACAGCTTCCATCCTTCATGTATTAATGAATCTTTATAATTTTCAGTAGTAGTGTAGCTATGGCAACTTTTCCATACTTTATAATAATAGATGTTTATCTCCTCTCTAAAATTCAATCAAATTAATCACACTAAAATGAATTCCATCATACTTTAGGCTAAAAGCTACATTTGATAGACTGTCAAACTATAATATCTACAATATAGCAGTATAGACTACCGAACTGTAATACCGCTGTAATAAAAATAATACTATCTGTAATATAGAAATAGATCCTGGACTATAGTATAATAAACTGCTAAACTATAATACATCTATATATGACAATAGACTACTAAACTATAATGGGAAAGCAAGTGCAGCTAAGAGAGGTAATATAGCAGGCTTACTACATGTAATGGAGCAGTGAAATGGGCTACTGTTCAGATGACTGCTGTTCACTAAACATGTATATTGGAGCATACTAACAGTACATTACAGCCAGTGGCATTGCTAGAGACTGATGGAGGGGCCAAGCCTCATGTAGCAACATGATCAATTATGCCTAAGTAGGCGTGCGCGAGTATCTAGACAACTTTCAGCTAGGTGTTAGCTGACACAAACTATATAATATTGGAGGAGTCCACCAACCTTTCCAATCAAAGTAAACCAAAATAATGAAAAGTTTATAACAAACTTGAGAGCTTGTAGGCACATTTCATAGTAAATAACGTTTTAGACCAATATAATAATACGCTTGTGTGTCAGTAACTACAACGACCGACAACGATGGTGAACAACGGGTGTGTGTATTCATGAATAATTCATGAGCTTTGTACGTTTTGGTAAAGCATCGTCCTCTCTTGGTAGGTAAAGTGTCATTACATTCAGTAGAAAGTGCTGGTTAAGGCGGGTGGAAAATCGGCGAGGTAAGGCAGCGATTAATTGTAGCTAAAAAGCAGGTGGAATTGACGAGTAGGCGGGGTTAGTTTATAAAAGGAAGGCAAAAGTACGAAATAGAAGACAAAAGTTTCTCAAAGTATGAGGGAAATTCAGAAGCAGGAGAGACAAAGGAAAAGAGGACTTCATGACTCAAGAAGAAGAACTGAAGAAATGAGAGGTGGGGTATAAGAAATGCTCAGATAGTTTAGGGGGGAAAAGCAGGAGAGGGAGATATCTAACCTTGACCAGGGTTAGAGAATGATAACTGAGCAAGATAACTTGTGCTACTGTATTTTTACTTTACAATACGTCAAGCGCCACTATGTGGCGGGGTACTTTCTAGTGAAGCTTGTATGTCAGTGATGACGACGGTGTGTATTCCTGAATAATTCATGAGCTTGAACAGTTTGGTAAAACATCGTCAGTACTTCTCTACCACTTGGTTAAATTCACATAAGCTTCCCCCTCCTACTCTCTTTTTTCTTAACTCTCAGCTTTTCTAATTCCCTACTGTTCTTTGTTCAGCTCTTCCGAGTCTCTCTATCCTTCTATCATTTTTCCTTCTCTGTCGTACTTTCACCTTTCTTTTCAAAACCTATGCTGCCTTTTCTCGCCACTTTTTTGTTACAATTAATTGTCTTCTACCGAATGTGAAGGTACTTTACCCATTCAGCCACAAACTATGCCATATTCACTGATCAGGTAGTGTTTATCTAAAGATAATAAATATTGTATACTAGCTGGCTACTATGCTCACCGTATGATAAGTTTGGTCATTCAAAAATCTAATACTCTATGCTCTATCACACTTGTAGTGGTGGACTAACCAACTTGTTTTCTATCTGGACATGACTATGAATTGGACATTATCTGGAGTTGTTTTTAATAGAATACAAGCATAGAAGATTAATATAGACATCCTTCGAACAGAGCAGCAAAGTGCATCATTCAATATTATCCCAATGTAGATGAATGGCCATATTATGTGATATGTGATAGTATTGTCCCCAATTACATCCACTTGAAGATGCACTGGATAAATCTATAGGACACAACAAGAAGCATCTTATAATTATTGTCCCTTTACCATAACATTTCACTTTCAAATTTCACATTCCACAACTTTTATCTGCTACAGACAGACAGACAGACAGACAGACAGACAGACAGACAAACAGACAGACATTACAGTCTTACTGGTAGAGCCAGATAGGCATTGAAAGACTTAGTAAGGACTGCATCTTCTATTAAGCACTCCATTTCACCTACTTGTAGAATGTACTCACCTAAATTTTCACACTTTCCAATTATCACATGTTAAAGTACTAATTGGAAGCTTTATGTAAAAAAAAATCACACGCTATTCTTACACATGCAATTCACACAGTTTGGAATAGCTAGTCAGTGTAATTCCAATACAGTTACCTCAAAGTTAATCTCATCTAGTTAAATATGCTGATTTTTAATATCTGATACATGAACTGAAACAAGAGCCAGCCCCTCCCACTTCTACGATGTTCACTGACAAATATTGGAATGTACAAGCAGCTAGGCAATTCTTCTGTTGGGACAACTGCATGCAACTTATGCTTTTTATCCACTGTATTTGTAATTAAATATCCCTATCTTTTACAGCTATAACCATATGTCTTAGCCCCCTTGCTGGATCTTCCCCTGTTTTCCACCCTAATCATTCAACCCTTCATTCTACATAGCTGATATTACATAGTACATAGCTAATACTGCGTTTTAAAAAAATACCGGTCCCAGTGTATGAATTTTTTTTGTTGGTGAAATGGCTTTGTGTTGCTTGTCTAAAACATGAAAGCACAAGACTATTCCCCAAGTAGTGCTTAACAAAGAGAAAGCAATTGTGGCTATCTTGAACTAATGTCCATTTGCAAAATATATGCAGCATTCGTAAGTTTAGCACTGCAAGGGAAGACTTACATGGTCAAGCATGAATTGTAGTGGTAACTTTAAGCTGAAAGGGTGAAGTATATACTGGTCAATTGGTATGGTGTCCTCAGCCTCTCCAGACCCTGCCCTCAGCCTCTTGTGTTATGCAGTGGTGGATCTAGGGACTTCAATGTGAATTTATGATTTTTTTATCTACATATTTTTTGCTTGAAATGTAAGAAACTTCTTGTGGGGTGACTTGTGCCAAAGGCAATCTCCTAAGTAGTACTGCATTAACTCATACTTTTATTTTTTTTTAATAATTTGATGCAGGGCATACTGGACAGGGCCAACTAGCCAACTAGGGCTATTACAAAGGCCTTCCAACAAGAAAGAACACGTACAAGTCAAAGAAACGCAGACAATAAAGTTTAGTTACTTTAATTGTTGTGCACTCATTTGTTAGTAAAGTTGTGGTATTTGGAATCTTACGGCAACATTTAAATAAATGTTTTATTGAATGTTTTACCGAAATGATAACACTGAAAAGCCACATTCTTCTTTTTCATCATGCAATTGCCTGGTGGTTGAAGAAAGCATTTTAAAATGCATGCAAATGGCAGTATATTTTGCAATTTGATAAGCTTGAGGGACCAGAAATAGCCAAGCCATAGCCCCAGCTCTAGCCCAGATTCAGACTACTCCCAAGACGATGCCGTCCGCCAGACCAAACTTACCACCAGACCCTATTACTATACCAGAAACTCCAGAAGACCCTGCACAGAACAACCAAGAGAACCTTGTACACATGTCAGATGAAGATGACATCTTAGAAGAACCAGAAGAGAAAATACTACTGTCCTTCAGGCAAAAGTATAAAAAATACAAGTGTAATCTACTGAGAGTAGATAGCCACCTCTCCTTCATTCAGGAGTGCAAGAGAAGAGGCAATATTCCAAGAGGCCTCCGAGTGAACGTTGAATGCAATGCGCTTCTCACGGACCTAAGTGATGTTAAACAGAAATTCAAAACTACTAAAGACCAAGCAGAAAAGTGTTTTACAGACTCACTAGACAGACACTACGAAATAGCCAAAGAGAAGTTAGAAGCTGACATTCACCAAGTAATAAGACTCATGACTTCAAAATCGACATGTTCGAGAGAGACTGTAAGGAAGGAACACGAAGAAATGCTAACTAAGACAGAAGAGAACATCAACAAGCACAAAGAAAGACTGGATATGGTCAAGAAAAAGAAACTCCAGATGCTAGATGAACAACCCAGAAGAAGAAGACCACCATTCAATGGACCAGGTATGAAAAGACCTAGCTACTACCAGGGCACTAGAAATAACGACAGCCAAGGGAAAGAATACAACCGACCCAAGACACACACTAGTGCACAGCCTGCAAGACCACCCAATGGCCAAGCAGCACAACAACCACAGAATGAAATTTCAGAGCTGTCTAAGCTTCTCCGTTAAGTGCTCAAACAAAATAGTACACCAGAGCCACAACCGCTGAGAATGGTGATGCCACCATGTGCTCCTCCTCAACAGCAAGCCCACCCAATGGCAGCACAGGTACCTTGCACTATGGGCCAGCAGCAACCTATGCTCCCTGGTCCCATAGCAAGCACTGGAAGTAGGCAGCCACCACAGCTGTTTGCTCCAATGCAGCAGGGTTTTCCTTTCTGGGACAGACACCACCAGTAGCCCCTGAACACTATCATTTTGAACAATCTAAACAACACAGTTGTCATGACTCTGTAATCATAAATTTGAATGATCATTTGAAAATCAAACAAAACAAACCAATACATTATAAAAACATAAATAGTGTTATAAGGAAAGGGATGAGGTCAAAACATATAAAATACAAACAAAAATTCACTAAGTCATTAGACAAACTGTCTGATGACATCATCAGCTCAGACAAATATATAACAAATCTCTCCTCAAAACATTTGACGCACACACAAAAAAACATCCTGAGCAAAGGCTTAACATTTGTCCCCACAACCAGATTGAATAGAACAAGGCTTGCAGAATCAATAGATAAGTTCGAAAGATCCAACAGAATAAAATATTACTTCAGAAATGAGCCTCCCCATGAACCACACCCCTTTAGACAGAAGAGCACGTGGTAACCCCCGAGAGCCTCTGCAAATATTGAAGCATATCTAAAAAGAATAAAACAAGAGATAATCACAATACCAACATATAAAGTTATACCAAACTTAACTAGAGAGGAGAGAATAGCACTGAAAGATCTAGCATCAGATAATTCACTAATTATTAAAAAAGCCGACAAAGGCTCAGGAATAGTTGTAGAGGACACACATAACTACATAAAAGATGGATTAGATCACCTATCAGACACACAAATTTACAAGAAAATAGACAATGACCCCACCTTGCCTCTAACAGATGCTATCAATAAATATGTAACTCAAATGTACAACAAAGGTATCACAGATGACATCACTATAGAATACCTAGCTTTCAAAGATCAAAATACCCCAAGAACACAACAACTGTATTTCTTAAAGAAAATACATAAAAATCCAATAGCAGTAAGACCAATAGTGAGTGGATGCGGAGGACCTACGGAAAAAAAATATTCCAAATTGATTTACAATTACAACCTTTTGTACCAGCCATAAAATCCCACATAAAAGACAGTGGTGACATGATAAATCTACTAGAAAATACTATAATTCCAGAAAACTGCATACTAGATGTGAAATCACTGTACCTAAATATCCCACACCAAGAAGGGATAGAAGCTGTAATCAACAGGCTATACCACAAAAACAACAACGTGGAAAATGTAGCCATACCCTCAGGTACAATGAAAGACCTACTAAACATAGTTCTAGCACATAATTACTTCCAATTTTCGGATTTTATGTATCATCAGATACAGGGAACTGCAATGGGCACCAAAATGGCCCCAGCTTATGCCAACATATTCATGGCAGAGCTAGAAGAAAAACTACTTGAACAATACCCTGTCAAACCTATACTTTGGAAAAGATACATAGATGACGTATTATGCTTATGGCCAGGCAACATACACACCTTTAAGACATTCATAGACTACCTGAATGAATCACATAACACCATAAAATTTACGTATGAAGCTTCAACAACAAGCATTGACTTTCTAGATATAACAATCTACAAAGGAAAAAGATACCAATCACTGAAAACACTAGACGTAAAACCTTTCTTTAAAAAAACAAACAAGTTCCAATACTTGCAATACTCATCAGCTCATCCGAAATCTACATTTTCCAGCCTTATCAAAGGAGAACTAACAAGACTACTAAGATGTTGCTCAGACATTGAAGAATTTACTAAAATTAAACACAAAATGCACAAAATATTTAGGGATAGAGGATATCCGGCTTCTTTGATCAATAAAATAGAAATGCAAGTGCCATTCCACCTGAGGCCACAGTCATTAACACCAAAACCTAAATCACTTTGCCCATATGACACTTTTTTGGTAATTGAATACACACCAGATACAAACATTACGCTGTTGAGGAAAACATTGAAGCCGACAGAGACAGAAATAGAACAAGTACCAACACCATGCCTCAGTCTGAAAAAACAAAAAACAATCGGCAAAACGCCAAACTAAAAAACACGACATCACCTGTAAAAGCAACTACAGCTATAGCATTAACTACCACACCTAACTTTGATGGACACTCGGGAGGTTGTGGCAACAATGCCTGCAAATGTTGTAACATAATGTCAAGAAAAACCAGAATCATATCCACTTCTAACCACAAATCATTCCCCACCCCTAAACAATCAAACTGCAACACAAAAAATGTAATTTACTTATTGGAATGCACTAAATGCAACAAGAGAAACCAGTACGTGGGACAAACAGAACGATTACTCTCACAAAGACTAGCAGGTCACAGAGCTGCAGCCAGAATCAAACTAACCTACCCTTGTACAAACATTTTGTAACTAGACAGGACCACAGCTTTCAAAGAGATATAAGAGTGATAATACTTGAAAAAACTAGTCAAGAACAACTAGATGACAGAGAAAGATATTGGATAAATACCATTGACTGTGTCTTCCCAAAAGGACTCAACAGTAGATATGAATGACACTCACGTTAGCATATTCCCACTCTAAATAAACCCCTTTTCAATCACCATGACATAGCCATATAGAAAATCAAACATGTGACAGCAATATATAAACCAGCCTATAATACAACACTACTATAGACACAAATATTACTCTAAATAGGAAAATAAAAGCTCATGCACTAATACCTGATCTGATACTTCTAGCTGGGAGCAACCACAGCTTACTGAGCTGGAAGCAAAGACATTTCAGTTGGACAGCACCATAATTGTTCAAGGGATGTCATAATCAGACAGGAGAAAGGAGAAAAAAGAAATACTTCTAAAACTACTCACACCTACTTATACATACTTGGTCAAGCAACTAAATAAGCAGACTCAAATATTCTCACTAATACCAATTACTGACAAGTACAGAGATAAACTCAATATACAGGAAATAATACCAGGCTCCATCCAGTAGCCACCTACAGCTATTAGGGTGAGCAGCGTTACTTCTATGTGGGCAGCACCAATACTGTTCACTGGAAGTCATGTACACCATATAAAGTGAATAATTAAAACTATACAACTAAACTACCTACTAACAATACTAAACTCACTAACATCATCTACTGACAAGTACAGAGATAAACCTAATATACAGAAAATAATACCCAGTGCTCCACCCTATAGCCCCCTTCAGCTATTAGAGTGGGTAGCATTACTTCTATGTGGGCAGCACCAACACTGTTTACTAGAAGTCACATATATACAATACTAAGTAAACGATTAATAAACTATACAACTAAACTACTAAACTAACTAACACCAATTACTTACAAGTACAGGGATAAATCTAATATACAAGAAATAATACCAGGTGCTCCATCCTGTAGCCACCTTCAGCTATTAGTGTTGGCAGCATTACTTCTAAGTGGGCAGCACTAACACTGTTCACTAGAAGTCACATAAATACAATAAAAAGTAAATAATTAAACTTATATGACTAAACCACCTATTAACAATACTAAACTCACTAATACCAATTACTGACAGGTACAGAGATAAACTTAACCCTTTCACTGTTTTTTAATTTTTACAGGTATTATGACCAAGTAAACCCACATTACAATTTGTTATATAACTTTCAAATATTTTCATAAACTCCCTAGCAACCATATATTTATAGAAAGCCACAGACCTAATGAGCACGTGTACGTGGTTTTGGTTGCCAAGCAACTAAGTGCCAAAGTTTGACACGTGGTTATACTGTTGTATTTGAATTTTTATACCAAAACCTCCCCTTATTTTCCTCATATAGTATAAATTTAGTTACAAATCCTTGTATAAATGTATCATGTTCCAATGCATAAAATGTTATTGAATAAAAATATAAAATCAAAGTTTATACATGTGACTAAGTGGTTTCAATTCAAAATACTATGATAGCTACTTCCCATATTCTAATTCAGTATGATTTTGTAACAGTTTCTCTTTTCATTTAGGCAAAGATGAACCTCACACACACTGCATTTGATGCAACTCTCATGCCTGTATTCATGCTTGGTTAGATCTCTCTTCTCACGTACTTTGCAGCACACCACACATCGACGTCTGGGAGCGACTCCAGGAAGATGGCCCTTACTGTTGTCCAAGCGAAGTAATTTAGTACGATCCACACTTTGGGTGCAACCACGTGATGCTTTTTTCATGGTACCAATCAATTGCGTAGCTAAATTCAAACGAAATTGTAGAAAATCTACTTGGGGTTGAGTAGAAAATGTATGCAAATTGTGTGCATTTAGAATGCAAACTTCAATAAGGTAGCTAAAAACCCTTTTCCACCATTTCTTTGATCGTCGGCCAACGTTGTAATACCCCATCAATTGATCCCCTCTGTCTACACCTCTCATATATTTTTGGTAATCTGGTAAGCATGGGGGGGGCTTTCAACTTCTTTTTGAGTGCCATCTTTCTTACGTCGTTTTACTGTCACCGGAAAACTACATCTAGCCATGTGAATAGTTGTGAGAAAATGAATTACACGTTTGTCTTTCCAAACTGTTGCTAAGATAGGTCCATTGGAACGATAATCTAAATATCCCATTTCAACATTTTTATGTACAACCAAATCTTTTGGGTAGAACTTCCTATTATGTCTAGCAGTACCACAAGCATTTACTCCTTTTTTGTATAAGTCAAGGAATAATTCAGGGGAGGTGTAGTAATTGTCCATGTACACCTTGGGGGATTTTGATTCAAGCCCACTCAACAATTCTAATACCACGCGAGAACACAACCCTGAATCACTATTTGCTAATTGAGAATTTTTTCCAGTGTACACTTGAAGACGTACAGTGTAACCATTCCTAGCATCAGCTAATACAAACACTTTTATGCCCCATTTTGTGGGCTTATCCTTCATGTATTGTTTTATACTTAGGCGGCCCTTGAAGGGAATCATTGCCTTATCAATGCTGAGTTCTTCATGGGGATTATATTCTGACAAAAACCGGGAGGAAAGTAGATCAAGTAGTTTGCGAACTTTATATAAATAATCATGACCAGGTTGTCCAGCCGCAACTTGCCGTTCACCATCACACAAATGCAAATATCGAAATATTTGCTCAAATCTTATTTGCGACATAATATTGGAAATTCCTGGACATGTGAGTGTATTTTGTGGTCCAGTAAAGTTTCAATCTAGGAAGTCTGCAAACACCCATTAGTATTAGGATACCAATAAATGCCTTCATTTCTTCCTTAGAAATGTCATGCCAAGGTCTTGGTGAAGTGTGGGTACTCTGTTGTCTACAATGAGCAGCATACTTATTAGTCTCAGAAACAAGTAATCCCCACACATCATCAGTAAAAAATCTACTGAATATGTCTGCCACAGATGTACATGTATCTATACTTGTAGTGGGCCCAGGTTCACTTCCTTGATAAGGAAAAATGAGAGAATTGCTCTCTTCTTTTTCCCAAGGACCTTCAAGTAATAGTTGGTTTTGAGATTTTTGCTTTGTCAGTCTACCTCCTCTCACACTCCTGGCTCTAGTACTACCATGAACTCTAGCATGCCCTCTCATGCTTCCTCCTCTCACACTCCTGGCTCTGCTACTGCCATGGCCTCTCATGCTTCCTCCTCTCACACTCCTGGCTCTGCTACTTCCATGGATTCGTCGCCCCCTCCTACAAATAGGCAGACTCCTATTCCTGATTGGCTGACCTTCATCTGTTGATTCAAACTCCTCTGTGTCTGAGTTACTAGAAGGCAAAGTAGTATCAGTACTCATACTGCTTGATTCTTCAGGCTTCATGGGGGTGGAGCTACTGGTAAATTGAAGTATGTCCTGGCCTGCATCTAAGGTCAGTAAATATTTTTTTAGTGAACACTAGAGCTAAAATGTATCTGAACTATTACCAGTATCTTCATCTGTGCTCCTCTCTTCAGTATCCTCTGTGTGATCTACCAAAACATCCAAATCTTCCAATTGCTGCACATCCATGGCTTCATCATCACTTTCTACTGCACTATCCCTAACAGACAATTGCTGCACACAACTTGAAAGGTAGCTCGCTATTTCTTCTCCCTCAAACTCGCTTTCTTCTTCTCCGGAAAGACCGAAATCATCGTCTTCCAATAGCCCGATAACCTCGGAGGTTGTATACCGAGTAGCCATAATTCTTAATTGAATGGTCTGACAAATTGGTAAAGGGGCCTTAGCAACCTGAGTTTATTGCTATTTTTAACTTGTTCACCGGAAAGAGCTGTCCTTTTGACGTCATTTGATTACTATATAATCGCGCTAAGCTTAAATATTGTATTTTTTATGATTTTTTAAAATCGTCGAGTACCGCGGCCGCAATAATGCGGCCTCAACGGTTAAAGGGTTAATATACAGGAAATAATACCAGGTGCTCCATCCAGTAGCCACCTACAGATATTAGGGTGAGCAGCATTACTTCTATGTGGACAGCACCAATACTGTTCACTGG
>WLWD01003513.1_pt1 | contig 48818 bp, 31 predicted proteins | sample 6712731 | NCBI WGS metagenome assembly WLWD01 (sample SAMN12718690, study PRJNA576275) | sponge metagenome | isolation source: marine sponge | host: Mycale hentscheli | place: New Zealand: South Island, Marlborough, Capsize Point | collected 2014-11-01 | reverse complement strand
TTGTTTTGTCTTTAAGGTTGGCCTTTATAATAGCTCTAGTAGCTAGTTGGTGATATCTGCTATTAGCAAATATATATTTTTAAATGTATGACAAAAAATTACAGTTTAATTGAATTGATAATTTGTACTATCCATTAACTCTCAGCGCCCATGCACGAGAGGGTTATAGTAGTCGTCCTGTCTGTTTGTCTGTCTCTTTGTCTGTCTGTATGTCACGCTCTGATTTTGGAGAATACTGACAATTAACAGTTGATTTAGGCATGAACTTACTCAGGACGAAGAGTTAGGACCTTTTATTGTGCTACTTTTTTTAATTCAGGCTTATCGTTGAGAAAACGCAAAGCTTTCAGCTCCGCGGTAACTACCAGCTTTTATGGGCAATGTCCCCTAGCGTCACATCATAATCACATGAGCAAATCATTTCTTGCAGCCAGTGGTGCAGTTTGATTTATGGTCAGGGAAGTTAACAAAGTTGAAAGAAGTGAAGCTTCACCTTGAAAATGCATATCGGTGAGTGTCGAACTATATTGATGCCTCTTTAAAATAGCTAACAGATTTTGGAAGGAGATTATATTGCAATAGATAGGTAGTGTTTAATTATTACAGCATTTTAACTCTATGGAATTAAAGAATAGAAATTAACTGGTGCTATCAATCTAATTCAATGCATTTGTACATGTAAACTGCTTTTGAGTATTTTTTTTTGTGTTATAATAGCAACTATGCTTTTAATGTGCATGAATGTTACCTAATAGAACAGGACTGTCACATGTTATATTATCAGAATTTATTATTATTATAGAGATTTTGGTAAGAGCCTACTGGTTCTATCAAGTACTCAAAAAAATTAGAACACAGCATTTTTTTAAATTTATTAATGAGACACAACAGTGCATTTAGCTAGTTATTAATTTCTATCTAGCTAATAGCTCTAGGAGCTACATTAATTTTATTGATCCAACAAGTAATGTAGCTGATTAAAATTAATGCAAAGGTAGGCATGTTTCAATTAGTAGATTACAGTGTACTTAGTGACCGAATTATGTATTGAAATAACGACTTCGCAAGAAGCATAATAAACTTCAGTGCAATTTACATAAATGAAGTGTATGTACTTATTGTAGTCATTGTTTTAATGACTATTTTGAAAACACAATCTACTCTAAAGGAATTTAATAGTTACGTGCTTGTGTGTAGTGCACAAGATATGTTCTATATGACAAAATTGCAAATTAATTTAATACATTAAGGTAATAGAATAGATAGAAATATTAACTTCAAATAAGCTTTCACTTACCATCTATTCTGTATGTTCTTGTTAGGATATCTAGTAACTCTGACGATAGCGACCCATTCTGTCTGGCAAACTGTAAACCATCAATATGGTTCCCAGCATTGAATCCTATGAGGTATTGGATATCTTCAGGTAGATGGTGCGTGTTATTGTACAGAAACCTAGACAATGTCTTCTGTCCATCTGTTAACAGAATGGCCTGAATTTTGAAAGATGTTATCTGTATTTTGAAGGAAAAAAAACAACGAACAAGTACTATCATGTAATGCAAATGTATATATTTATACATAATAATGATGATACAGATCTACAATTTGTAGGAATTGTTATTAAAAAGGAACCCCCACTTTACCAAGTTTGCTTTTGCCTGCAATTTTTATAAATTACATTTAAAGTAATAGTAACTATGGCGAAGTTAGCAGTGTATGCCTTGCTAGCTAAAATTATTGGTGTCAATTATTTTGTAAGAACCTTTCATACTGAAATTATCATTATAATTCCCTGATTTAAAGTATTTTCCTTATCAATTAAATTACTGGTCTAAAATATTTAATAGCAAATAGATGTTACATCCACTAATGTTACAAAAACTAGACAATGACTACAGGGTCTGATTGCAAAGATATTATAAAATATGTTTATTTTGATGTTTCCTCAGGCCTTTAGGCGGTCATAGTGTTGTAAGTGATCCATTCTCCCCGTTGTATTTCTGCTTGTTCCTATGCACCACAATTCAAGCAAGCACCTCTGGATCAAGTTCACCTTAGTATTACTCCAATCAATTTGATGGTTTATTCTCATAGCATTTTCTGACAAAGCTGAATTGTTATAATTATATTGTATCGAATGATGTTAGAGCTCTTTGATGCTCCTTCACTCTGTGAGGTGGTGTACAACCTGTTTGGCCAATGTATACTTTTTTTTTGCAGGTGCCTCAAGTGATCTGGTAAGCATCACTATTTATTTCATTCATTGTGATGGGAGTTTAAGGATGTAATAATATTTGACTGAGAGGTTTGTATGGTCTAAAGCTGGTCTTTATAATATAAAAATTATTCAAACACTCTAAGAACTGATGATGTCCACTGTAGAGTGGTAGAAATATCTATTCAATTAGCTATATTAGACTAGTGATTTTAATTGAAAAGGAAATATGGGTGCACCTAGTCACACAGGAATATTTCTGTTTTTAAAATATTTTTATAAAACTTTATATTTTGAGTTGACGGCGCAAGCGAAGGTTGCTTTTAGTCTGACCCAGGCCTGCAACCACTGCATCAGTATCCTGTATCCATCATCCTGGCAGCTGCTACTAATGCCCGAGTGTGGTTGGCTCTGGTTAAAGCTTTGGTTAGAGTTCTGGTCCTTCGCCTATAGAGTCACGTGAGCTTGAGGATTTACAACCCTCAAACAAATGCATCTTTACTTACTGGCATTGTTGTATCTTTGTGAAATTTAACTTGCTATATTATATCATTAAGAGTTACACTCATTGTGGAGCCAGGCAGCCCCTCCCCTCTTGTTGCCGCCAAGAAGACGAGGTCATCAAGCAAGACAGGAAGCAAAGACTTAATTGCGCATGACAACTGACTGTTTGTATGTGTGTTGCGTGTGTGCGTTTGAGCGGGCAATTCTGTCCAATCGGATGCACACACATAGCTAGCTAGGTAATTATATGGGCTGGGATCCCGGCAACTATATAGGCTGAGCCCTGCGAGTTGTGTAAGAGTTCAGTGTTCCGAAAATGATTGATTATTGATGAACTTTTACATAGTATATCAATTGTAAACAAACCAAGATGTTTAAGTCCCATACCATCTTCATCAGTTGGTCAATGAAACAAATGAAAACTAAAAAACTGAACAAATGATGCACTTAGCTGGAAGATATGTAAGAGCATGTTGTGATAAAAATTCAAATGGCTAAAAAAATAAACAGTTGGGTAGTATAAATTAAAAACAAATTAACATTATCGTATTATTATGAAACATAAACTTATTATATTATTGACATCATTATATTATTATTTAATCTAACTTACCTAATTAGTGACATTATTTGTATCATTAGACTAACTTACTATATTATTGACATTATTGTATCATTATGAAATCTAAATCTTTAACAACTTCTTGGTATATTTTATTGTGTATAATGCAACCTAACTTACTGAATTGTTGACATCCACTGTATATTCCCAGGTTGTAGCAAATAATAACGTTGCATTGAAGTCTACTACTTCTTCCTCTTTTTGGAAGACTTGAAGATATTCTTGTATTGTCTCATAGTCAGTTACATTCCAATAGCAAACTTGCTCAATAGTTGAGGGAAAGGTCCAGAAAGGAGCTATCATGGGAATGCTTTTATTCAAGAATGGATTTGTCAATGTAATATTTACTGGACTTTCAAGAATAAATCCACCAGAAAATGCTTCGGTAAATGTTAAAGATCCTCTTGAGTTTATCTATGTATGACAATATGACAATATTAAATTCAATTTCATTGTGAACAAGCTTCGGAAAATGGTGCCTTATGGCACAACACCAAATACATCACAGCGATTATCTATATAAATATATATTAGACGTATTCTCTCTCTTTCACTGGCTTTTTTAAACAATACAAAATTACAAATATTTGGTCGCCACCGGGAATCGAACCCAGGACCGCTTGTATAGTGCACAAGCTCTCTGCCACTGAGCTACGACAACCACCCTGTGAACAAACACTATTTATACTGTTAAGGGGTACTGCTATGCTATAGTCTCACTCTCAACAGACCAAATATATTTCTCTTTTTTCAAAGATTCTTATTATTCGTTGAATTTTTTTTCCTCATCTAATTTATCTGTTCACAATTACTTTCTCAGCCTTCTTTTACTCATTAGATGTATTCTCTGTCTTTCACGGTCATTTTTTAAACAATACAGAATTAAAAATATTTAGTCCAAAATTCAACGAATAATGAGAATCTTTGAAAAAAGAGAAATTTCGTTGGTCTGTTGAGAGTGAGACTGTAGCATAACAGTACCCCTTAACAGTATAAATACAGAATTGGAGTGTATGTTTGCAGGGTGGTTGGCGTAGCACAGAGGCAGAGCACTTGTGCACCATACAAGCGGTCCTGGGTTCGATTCATAGTGGCAACCAAATATTTTTAATTTTGTATAGTTTAAAAAAGCATGTGGAAGAGAGAGAATACATCTAATGAGTAAAAGTAGGCTGAGAAAGAAATTGTGAAGTGATAAATATATATATATATATATATAATATGTAATATTTCTATATTGTATTACTTACATAAACTGAATCATATGCCTGTTGGTATAGGACAATTGGAGTTGTTAGTGGTACCTTCATATAGTATGGAAATTGTTCATCCATGCACAATTTTAATTCATTAGGAAATGACATAATACCTAAATATATAAACAATTTGAAATTATCTAGTTAAGCATATTAGAACACTTACAAATACAAATTATTTAATAGGCTCATGACAAGAATTAATTAATGTTATTTTCACAAAGCATTCCTGTATACAGATGACTGTAAGTTGTAATTAATAAAAACATAGACAATTTTAATATTGTGGTAATGACCAGTAATTATGTTAATTATATCGTTAAATTTCCAGTGAAATTGATTAACATGCACTATAGTGGCACATTGTTAAAAAAGACCACTGATATTAAACTTGCAAAAGAGACATTACCCAAAAAATTAATTGTTAGAAAAAAAGTTGAAGTAATGAATGAGTGAAAATTATTAATCACCAATTTGTAGCTAACCATTCAGGTCATGAATATATAATATCCTCAATAATTGTAATTGTAGCAGCTCAATTGAATAAGCAGTAAAGTTTAACAATTAAAAGAAATTAATGTTATTATTGTGGGACCACCCTCAAGCCATCAATGCATACCTTACACAATTGCATGTTATAAATATTATTGTAGTTACCAGTACATATGGTAAGGTATGGTCATGAACTAACTGAGCATGCTCAGCCTAAACTATATATAACAGTTGTCTCACTTGTATCATCAGTCAGTACCTAGTGCATGCTGTGTGTTTATGTGTGTCCCCTTTACTCTCAGTTTCTTCATTATATATTTAAAGCTTTATTCCGGACATCCTGTTACCATGGGGTGCATCGCAATTACCTACCGAGTAGACTCTGGTGGCAGCAATTATCGACTGTGTACGTGAGGATACTCCTTTACAGATACCGGATGTATTATCACTATGCTATATTTGGTGGCATTAGACCATGCCTATAAGATAATAAATTATAGTTAGAAATGAATAGGTATATATGTACCAAATATGATGTATGAGTACATTTGCTGCATGTAATTACATTATATCCTGTCGGAATACCCACAAAATTGAACTGTATAGTTCACTAGTAAGAGCATAGAATATGATTTAATATATAGCATAAGCTATGTATATTCAAGGGACATTGGGATCTATTTATTTAGTTTACTTATTTAAAAAGGCTCTGTGAGTCCAAATGTAAAGGTTTTCATAGTTGTAAATTAAGACTAGAGAAAGAATTCAAGAGTCACATTAAAAATGTTTCCCGCAATAAGATCTTTCTCATCCTCAACTGAACACCAATGTTTACCCAGGCAAAATTAGCAGCAATATTCAGACATAGTTATTCGTTAGCTACTTCAGATCTATGATTTTAGTACAGATTTAGCATTGTTCTAAAAATGTTTGAGTGCAGTACCATAGAAATCCCGCAGATTTTGAGGTATCATACTTCTAACTTTTATGTACTTTACTCAACAAATCGTGGCATGTCCAGTATAGCCTTTACTAAAATATGAACATTTTTATAAGTTGGTTTACTCTATATATATGATATAATCTGTATAAACATACACCTGAGTGTCAGTATGACGACAACAACAGCGGTGACTTTGTACCATTCTTCATCAACATGCAACATTTCCACACACATAGACACATTTTCCCTGTATATACCAGCACAAGACTTACATTGTATTCTCTTCGTGATGTGACTATTGGACCAAGGAGTTTCACAAGGTATTATGTATGCATGTACTTCATTTAAATTTTACAGTAGTATTATATTAACTTCTTTGACTCTTTCATTAGTTTCATCATTTTGTAAGGGTATGTAACAATTAAATACCTAAGAAATAATTGTCATTGTCATTTGCAAGCCATGAAAATATGGTTTGCTTCACATTGTAGTGGAAATATAAGAATGATAAGAGGAAGCTAAACGATGTCAAAAAAATAGTTATCCACGCTACAACTACTCTATAGGACAGCTGTTTAAAGTGGCTAATTATTAACCTAATTAGCATCACTGCTGTCGCTTCCTCATGAGTGATCTGTAACATCATTTATCTGACAACATCAAAAGTCGAGCATCCAATTTGCTGAGTGACAGGAGGGTTAATTACTACACCACATGAAGGTAATTCTAAACCATATTTACAATCCTCTGTCCAGTCCATTTACTAAGAAATGTTGCTCATTAGCTCTAACTAGACAAAGAATGGTAAAGTTATGTAAGTCTACAGAAGTCCCGGTTGTTATTACTAGAAAAAAATATTTAGTTACTTAGTCCAGTGGTACTTGTTTAATTATTCATGACGTAATTGCTAGGTCAGTTTCTTTAGCCAATTATATAGTAAAATACCTATTAAATACCTATTAAATCAAAATGTTTTATTGAGATTAAATTAAGTAGTATCGTTTAAATGTGAATATATAATTTCATTAAATTGAAATCTTGAGAACTTCATTGCTTAGCACAGTTTTGTACTATAATCAAAGGTACTTTATGAGCTTAACATGTTAAAAATTTATCCATAAATCAGATATTAATGTACTCAGCTGTATTCAAAGGGCAAACACTGAAATATAGTCAAAATGTCTGCCAAATTAAAAGTACTGTATATCCTAATACCTGTGCAAACTTCTTCCACTGTACTTTTGTAGAATCCCTTGTTGCATTCACAAGAAGTGGTAGTAACATCTGGAAGAGACGAACAGGTTCTGGGGTGGGAATTTCCCATGCACGATGAATTAGCAACAGCTATACAGTTGCCTAAAATGATATAAAACTATAGCTCACTGTACTGACATTCTGTGCTATATAATCTTTAGAAGGCTCTGTACTCTATGAAGTTAACTATTAAAGACTAATTAGTGACGCTTGTAATCTAATAGATGAGTTATATATAAAAGTTTTGTATTGCTAAGTGAAGATAAACTAATTTATTACTTAATTTTAAAGAAAAATACTTGATAACCATAGACACTTTGTGAATTCACTTACCATCTATTCTGTATGCTCTTGTTAAGATATCTAATAATTCTGACGATAGTGATCCATTCTGTCTGGCAAACTGCAAACCATCAATATGGTTCGCAGCATTGAAACCTATGAGGTATTGAGTGTCTTCTTGCAGATGGTGTGTATTATTGTACAGAAACCTTGACAATGTCCTTTGCCCATCAGTTAACAGAATGGCCTGAATCGTGTATCGTATAGTCTATAATAATATGTTAACATTGAATAATAAAATAATGAAGTGAAAGGTAATTATGTTATATATTGTTATGCAACAATTATATATAATTAATATTTATACATGTGGAAAACTCTGTCTGTCATTTGTCTGTCTGTTAAACTACTCAAATTCGCAAACAGTAGCATGTCATTGTGGTCTGTCTAAGCTGAATTGGCATGAACAAAAGCATAATAAATGAGGAGTGACTGAAGTTAGTTATGTGAGTCCAATGGCAAGCTAAAGAAATGGAAATACAAGCACAACAATTCTTCACATGAAGAAGGAGTGGCTACCAGGGTTTGCATTAAATGATGAAACTTCGGTTTGCTGGAGTTTAGTGATATCTGTTAGGTTTGTAAGGAAGAGTTCCGTATTTTTGTAATTTGGAACAGTATTTTAGTTTCTGCGTAGAGAACTGCAGAGGTAAAACCTGACTTAATGAAGCGTACTGCCATAGGAGACTCAATAGTAAATGACAGCTCAATTGTTTGTCAATGAACATATTTCTGAGCAAAGATACATGTAGGTTAAGTTTTACTGTTAAATTCATGTTGTACACATGCAATAACGTTTATGTTCTCAGAAATATCAGTGAAATATGGGAGTGTCTTGATATAAACACTACTATTAAGTTTACGCTGTGATTATTTGTATGCTTCTTGAAAAAATTAAACCTCCAGTTCCTACATTAAAATAAAACGTTGTACATTTTTCATTATTATTATGTGTATATTAATTAAAATTTAACCGCGATAGGCACAATATTAAAGTTCAAGAGAGATATTCAGCAAGTAGTACAAGAATATTCTAAAGATATCATGGAGTGTAAGCCAGTGATTGATTAGCAAGAAGAAATGAAAGTAGTTTCATTAGTAAAAATAAACAATAATGATAGATGGCAAAGAAGACACTCTATGACAAGTGTTATACAAACGGGGATCACTGATCATGTATTTATCACAATCAATTTGATAGAGACATCATATTTTATATGGTATATAGTGCCCAAGTCAGTAACAGTCTGATTTCACATTTGGCTGTCTGTGAAAAGTTCTTAAAATTATAATTTCTTGTACCACATGTAATTGAAAAAGCAATTGTTGTAATTTTAAGGGTCACGCTATGTGCACCGCCTGTAGATCCGGACATTAATTTATTCCCCGCCAAAAGCTCACCATTCGATAATACGTGAGCAGAAACAATTGCGCAGTAGTAGCAGAAGTATACTTAGCGAATTTGTGTTGTTCTAGTTTAGCTTCTCGTTGTCTCGTAGCCGTTTACAGCAACTCTCCATATGTCGTCTGAACTCACGTGACAAGGTGCACCAGGCTTCCTCTCCTCCTGTAGCAGTTCTCCAGGCTCTGCACACCAGAACTCAAGCGGATAGATCCAGCAGGCTCGATTTCTGAGGAGCGAAGACTTCCTAAGCTGCTGCCAGACCTAATACATTCACATCGGACTATTTCCAAGAATCTGCTCTCTCTTCTGAGTCTCTTGTTATTGTTATATTGATGTCTTTTTACTCTAGATATAGGCGGGCTCTTTTTAGAACCAATACAAACCAATTGAAAAAAAATCGTTCGCGTACAAGGAGTACGAGACACAGAGGCGGGGCTATTTCTTAAGCATTGCAAGTGGAATTAAAGTTCCAAATTTTATATCAGTTTTTCTTGGAATCTAATAGGGAGAACGACAAAAAAATTGTACACATGGGTAAACCTTAAAAAAATGAACTGCACCACAACAAGAATTTATCAATATCTTATAAATAGAAAAAATTGCGAATAAATCATAAAGTATAATTGAAAAGGAAAAGAACCCGTTGTCTTGCATTCGAGTATTGGCTTGGCTAGTAAGCACAAAATTGTGGAGCTACCACTTACCACACAGCTCCAAAAAAGTGCTACAAAGTTTAATAACCGCCCCGATATTTCCTTCAGTTTTGCTATAAAATTAGTGAGCTGTGCCTTCGCACGTACTTTGTCCTTCTGTTGTAGTGGAGAAGCCCCTGTAAGTATATAATAGTAGTAATCGTGCATAGCAACCATCAACAAAAAATTGCGCAGGAGGTGTGCGGCCACATAATTACAATTTCTTGAGCCCCTCTCAAAAAATAATAGTAATTTTAATGACCACCTTTGATAGCTGTGTAATTGATGATGGTGATGATTATCTTGCTGATGTAATTGTAATAAAAACAACACTGATACATATACCTATAATTTCAAAGCTAAGAGTATTAACAACTGTAGAGGGACCAGCTAACTGTAACCACAACTTCACTGGTAGCTGCATCAGTTATCTATATCAACTTATCAACAAGCACATCAGTAGCTGCAGCCATCATAATTGGGTAATTTTAGAATCACAAGGGTAACTATAAACAGAGTCATTGTAGTATAAAATGACTTTCAATTAGTTTGTGGAGTTTTTGTGTTTGATAATATTTGAATCAACCTTAGAGAAATCTTTGAGTTTGACATATACAAAAGACTTCACAAAGACTCTAGTAATGTAGTAAGGGCAAATTGGGAGTAACATTTACTGAAGTAGTGTTCAGGCCCCTCCTCTTCCCTTCACAACAACTACTTCGTATAATTTAAAGTGTTCAATGACACCTAACTTACTGAACTGTTGACGTGCGCTGTATATTCCCAGTTTGTAGTGAATAGCAATGTTGCATTGAAGTCTACTCTTCCTTCCTCTGTTTGGAAGATATGCAGATACTCTTGTATTGTCTCATAGTCAGTTGCATTCCAATAGCAAACTTGCTCAATAGTTGAGGGAAAGGTCCAGAATGGAGCGATCATAGGAATGCTTCTATTCAAGAGTGGATTTGTCAATTTTATAGTTATTGGAGTATTCAAAATAAATCCACCAGAAAATGCTTCAGTAAATGTTAGAGATCCCCGAGTATTTATCTATACGTGGAGAAACATGAACAATTATTGACAAGCTACTGAGAAGGAACTCTATAGTACTTTACTATTGCTTTTTAATGCATTCTTGAATGAGAGCTATGACAAAACAGAAATCACACAATTCTTTTATGCTAGTGCAGCACTTAAAAAACTATAGCTAGCTTTATAGCTAAAAGAAAACTTTTTGATACATACTAAGTATTATTGGCGAGCGAGCGTAGCGAGCGAGACACTTACAGAGGTAACACATCGGGGATGTTTGTTTATTTAAAATGACATACATACGTCCAAACATATAAATAAACAAACATCCCCGATTTTAAATTGCCTCCGTATTTTTGTGTTCGCTCCGCGTTCGACCCCGTCCCAAATTGCACTAAACAGAATCCTCCCGTTTAGCGACCATTACCCGTATCACCTTAGAAATTGAATCTTTTGCGGGTACAGTTAAAACGCAAAAACTTATGGGAGCTCTATTTCTATTCGAGTTAGTCGCTATTTGTCACAGTTATAAGCCTTACTCAACAGCATTTACTTGAAAATTCATTGTCCACTAAATGAACCAAGAAGGTAAGTCTTGCGTAGGTATGTTCAGTTGTGTGAAAGTATTGTGCGTTACAACTACTATTAAGAATGTCACAAAGAAAACTTTAAATAACGTGACTTGATTTTGTTGTTCTTATTCAATTCAAACAGTTGCGGGGAGCGGTTACTATGGCATTGAATCCCCTTTACCGCATACGTAATTTAAAAACTCGACTTTATTTTAGTAGCTTGAGTATTACTTGTTAAAATCAATCATTAAACAATAGTGTAGTTTAAGGCTCGCTCGCCATTCGTGCTCAAGCACACCACTAGTAGTATATTAAATGTGGTTTTTTTCTAAAGGACTTGTTATAAGGGGATAATCTGCTTCTTTTCAGATTTAGATCAGACTTAGAAAATAGTAAGCAATATCATGAGAATAATAAGATAACTGATAACATTACTACCTTTTATTTGTTTTTATTCAAATTTAGAAAACTTGGGCAGATCGTCACACAAACTATATAGATTTTCCATTTAATACCTCCAATCTAATGAATACATGTTGTTTTTTCTCACTACTAATCTATTATTTATTACTTACATAAATTGAACCATACTCCTGTCTGTACAGAATAATTGGAGTTGTAAGTGATACCTTCTTAAAGTATGGATATTGTACATTGATGCACGATTTTGATTCATTTGGAAGAGACACTATACCTAAACAATAAAGAAACCGAAGAAATGTTGCTGAATAATAACTACACCTTGTAATGTTACAACCAAATAAATTATGAATGATTGTATGATTCAAATAATAATAATTAATAATTATAATGATAATAATGTCTATTAAATGACAATACCATGTAACGTTATAGCAAACTACATTAAATGTGATCTTTATACATTATTATTCAGATATTCAAATGATAGTTTGATTGAAATCATATTGAACATAATTTATTAATCTAGGCAATTGTTATTTGGGCAATAATCAGGGGTCCAACAAGTTATCTCAAAACATTATTGTGCTACTATAGAAACATGTCACCAATACAGGAACTTTTAGGCTCATATCCTGAAGAATGGAGTTACGTGTAATTGACCATCCAAGAAACCATACAAAGGCTACATGTACTAGTTTGTATAGTTACAAATTAATCTTGTATGAAATTGACTTAGCCACAACAAAGCCTATCCCGCCTCTAATTATTCCTCTAATAGTACAGATCCCTTTTTATAATGTATAAGCTGTATCGTGTCATTGCATGTTTCTTTGGTGTTCAATTTTTCGAGTCCGCTCACATTACGTTGTACATATAGTGTTCTAGTATCACATGCCCATAATGTAACAATTTAAAAAACTAACAAGGAAAAATAACATAGGAGTCTCAAAGAGCAACAGAACCACAGTCACACCTTTGTACACTGCACACAGCAATATAATTAGGCAGTTTTGCTAGCTCATAGTGGGCTACTTCTTGATATTCAATTACGACTAGAGATTATTGTGGTACATGCTACACACCAAAAAAAAATCATTTCATAAGTCTACATACAATCTTCAGTGATAAATACATATTCATGTAATGTACCTCCTAACTGGTCTCTACAGTATATCTTCTGACATGTGTACTTGCTTCAATTCAGTGAAAGTCTTGAAATATATTTCATTCTTAGAAAGCTAGCTGCTTAGCTAAACTTTGCACAATTAAATACATCAAATGCTTGCAGGTCACTTATATAATACTATTAATTGGTTGTATAAGTATTGTTGTAACATTTTCCTCCTTCAGTATTTGTATGTCCTGTAGAGTGTTTCACTTAAAAAAACAAGAAATTTTTTTTTAAACCCTTACTGCTGACTACAAGCCAATACTTACCTCTGCAGACTTGAAATGAATGAATAGATAAAACTAGAATGGCAGTAGGTAAGAAATAATAGCCTAATGCAGCCATAGTTGTCTCTGAAAACTTTGCGTTGACACTTAATCTTAGTTAAGTTTTCTTCACGGGATGAAGAGAAAATTAGGTGGAGGACGACTCCGGTATTTAGTCGCTGTAATTGGTGACGGTTACCAAGGTACTCTAACAATTCTTAGCGGTCTATAATCCGGGTTTAGACCTGGATGCTCGGTAATTCCTGGTTACCTTCCCATTTTATGGACTTCCGCATTTTAATCCAATCCCATTGCAGTCACGCAAGTCAAGTTAATTGCACTATAATTTCCTTGCCGCTGCTGATAACAATATTATACTGCCCATAATTAATCTTCTCGTAGTAGCAGTAGTATTATAAATGTTTCGCTGCCAAGCTTTTCTTATCGATTGGAAGTAAAAAACAAAACAAAAAAAACAACAACAACAACAAAATAGAACAACAACTCAGTTATACCGTGTCAGTATTGTATCATCTTAAATAAATTAGTAGGCATGCCTGTTCATTCTAAAATTTAGTCGTTAGTGAAATATATACTATAAGAGTTCGTTTGCTTTATGGATTTTCATTTAGCTAAGCGTATTAAACTTGCTACTTTAATTACATGAAATTTGGTGTACCCATAGCACAGTATATAGCTTAATGTTTCATATTTTTTGTCCCCTTCTATTTATTTTGATGTATTCTCAAAAACAATTTCGGCTGTCTCGGATTCGAAAAGACCACTTTCTAAAGTACAAGCGCTCTGAGCACTGAGCTAAGACAGCTAAGGGAAATCGATTATTTTATACAGTTATATACTGGTTTTGCTAAGTGAGTCTTTGGACAGGTGGTTAAATTTCCGCGACAGGAAGACTGAAAACCATCTGTAGTAACCTAATGCACTTTCCAAGAAATATCGTATATTTTTGGAATCAATACAAAGTTAATTACTGTACACTTCCTGCCAGTGTCCTGAAGTTCTGCAAGTGTCCTGAAGTTCTGCAAATATATGGAAAGTGCAGGAAAGCAAACAGGATAGTAGCCCCTTACTGGAAGTATAACAGGAAATCTCAAAAAAAATTTCCAGTGGGTATTGCTCTGCTACAGTTTCAAATTGTGAAATATAGTTATTATAGCCAGTCTAACAAACAAAGGTCATTATAGTGGTGTACATGTTGTACTTTGTTTAATATCGTGCACCAGTGAACTATAAATTCGGAATATAGTTATGTTGTGTTAGCATGTTATACTACAATATGCATAGCCCAGTAAAACATCTGCTACTGCATGTTGATTCTAGTACTATGTAGTAAACAAAGATTTACACACTCGTGCTTGCAGTTTAACCATAATATGTGTGCACACAGCTTAAGTTTATATTTGAATATCAGTATTATTGTGTGGGTAGCAGACATATTGTATTATAATATAAAAAGAGTGTTCAATTTGAAAGATATTGACTCAAATGTTTTTTTCAAAATATCAGTGTATTCCTCACTTGCTTCCAAAGTAATTCGCTTATGTTTAAATTGTTTATTGCTGTATTTGTTATTTTAAGCAATATTTTCTACGGGACATTGCCTAACAGTAATTGGCTAGACTTTCTTATTTAGCAGTCAATAAAATTTTAAATCTATCAATTTGTTCACTGTATAGTCATTTTATTTACACACTCATAGATTATATTATCACTATCACTTTTGACAGTTGAAGTTCTAATTAATGACCTCCACTATCTGGTGAAATTCAGTGCTGCTGAATTATTACTCAGTGAAAAATATCATCTACCAATTTAATTTAATTTTTGTAAATATTTCATCTTTATTAGTGAGAAAAAAATGGACATTATTATTTAGACTAGATCTGGAAGTGGACTACTTAAGTTTATTGAAAGACTTCATGTTTCTGTTTATTTAAAATATAAGCAAATCACTAACTAAAGTGTGAATTTTAAAGGATAAAAATACAGATTTTGTGATAATAACAACGGATTGATAGAGAAGTGGTCTTAAACTTTATCTGAAAAGTCACATGATTATTTACATATTAAATATTTTTTTGTGATTGTTTACTACATTTTTTAGTATCAGATGATTCAGGCATCAGTGGAAGATAGTCTTTTAAATTGGTTAGCAGAGATGACACCTTCTGTTCAAGACATTGAAAGTTTGGTCTATCTGCTGGATCCAAAGCCCAACAAGAAACTATTACATCATATCTACAGAAATATTAATCATTGAATTAGCTTAATTGAAATTTACAGTCAAATGTTATATTCACAGTACGTAAACCCAGTTAGAGTTAAAATGTGAAATATGCACGTATAGTGCATGAAAAATGTATGTAGCTAACTAATATTTTTTTAATAATAGTGAGGACTTTAGCAAGAAGTCGTAACGTTAAGTTTAACATAATATTGGGTGTTAAAATAAGAAAATTTGCTATTATCATAAGTGGCGAGCGAGCGAAGCGAGCAAAACACTATCAGGGGTAACACAATTGAAAATTGGGGATATTTGTTTATATTATATGTTTGGATGTACGTATATCATTTTTGTACTTTGACCCTGGCATTTTTGTGTTAGTTCGACGGTCCACCCCGTCCCAAATTTCATTAAACAGAATCCTCTCTTTTATGATCATTACCCGCATCTTCTAAAAACTGAAGTGTTTACCATTTTGAATTCTTTTGCGGGTGCAGTTAAAACTTGCCGAGTTCCATTTCTATTCGAGTTAGTGGCAGTGATAAGTTAATGCGCTATTTGTCATAGTTATAAGTCTTATGCAAGAGTATTTACTTGAAAATTCATAGGTCGTTAGACTAACTACGAAGGTAAGTCTTATATGAAGGTATGTTCAAGTGTGTGACAGTGTTGTGCGTTAGAGCTACTACTTAACTAAAGAATATAACAAAGAAAACTTTCAAATAACGTGACTTTTTTCTTTCAATTCAAAAAGTTGTGGGCTACTATGGCATTGAATCCTCTTTACCGTCAATATACATTAGTTAAAAACTCGACCTTTTTCTTAAGTGTTTACACTCAATCATTTAAAAATAGTGTAGCTTTAGGCTCACTCGCCATTTGTGCTCTAGCACATCACTAGTTACTTCAGCCAAGAATGACTGAATGTTCGTTTATATTCATTTAAGTGAAGATTATTGACATTTTTAGGATGTGAACTAAGTCTTGATCATGTTTTGCATTCCTCACATCATGATTTAGTCAATAATTTGTCTTACATAGAATCATTGCAGGAGGCATTTGAAGGTTTCTTCATTTGGTATCCATTTTTTATGTTTTGAACGACATCTTTGTTGAATAATTCGGGATAAGGTCTGTCGCCGCAGCTAAATACTTCCCAACATGTGACACCATATGACCACTGGAACAACACAAAGACAACAACAAAAGATTTGAAATATTTGAAACATTCACGCAACTGTAAATTAAGTTAAAGCTATCCTTTTATAATACACACTATTCTATCTTTCCAGGATTTTCATAAATGGGTCATTTATTGCTTCATTCGTGATCTGTGTTAATTGTGACTGAAAACTAACTTTCATTTTTCTTGATGTTTGTTGTGTAGCTTTGTAATCATAATTTTCTACATTATTAACTGAGTAATAGCTTTCAGATTAAGCTGCTAGAATTCAGAGTTGAGCCTGAACTAATACAAGAAATACATGACTTTGTCAATGTAATTAAATGTAATTTAAGAATTACAAGCATGGAATTTCTGCAGATTAAGACAAACATAAAAAACTAATTTTTGATAATTTCAATCCAAATATTTTGAATTCATTACACAGTTCTCTGCATTAATTAATTATCACCCAATATAATTAAATGGCTACACCTACCACAATAGGTGTAGCAATATGGCTCCTAAACTTTAAATCACCTCCTTTGCACTCATTCACACATTCACATGTACATGAAATAGTGGTGTGCTAGAGCCCATGAACTGGTATCTTCTACAAATACTACGAAAAATGATGACAAACCTTTTCACTTAAAAAGTGGCCCTGATAATTTAACAACTCATGTAACTAATGTTTTTATTTATTTATGTGATGTTATTCTGGTACAATTTCATGGTAGCATTGAATAAAAATATTAATTGTGTATGTGTGTTTATGAAAAAATAGATCACAAGTTTTCATTTAACTTACTACATCTGAAGCCTCTGAAAACTTTAAACTGACTATACTTTCCACTGCCATCCATCGCACTGGAAGCTTTTCTGGTGTTTCATCGATTAATTTGAAGTAGTCTTTATCTTCAGAAATAGTCACCGAGAGCCCAAAGTCAGCCACTTTAATGTTGCCATTTAAATCTACCCTACAATGTAAAAAAATACCATACCATACTTACTGAAGACTGGCCCTCATAGCTTTAGCTTTAGTTCATACATTATATTCTCCAGGCGCATCCTGGACAGGAAGAGTGAACGTTTGGAACTGCACTTTTTTCCCCTTTTGCTTAATTAACCTGTCTTATTCATAACTCACCTTTCTGGTGTCACCCCTTGCCTTACTCCTACTTGTACCTTATTAACACTAATTCATACTAATTATTACTGCCTCACACACACTCATACTCTCTCCACTCACTCATACTCTCTCCACTCACAAAGACTCTTTGTCATTTTAGGGCCCCTGCCCTGGCCTCTCTATAAAAGAGTCAGGGTAGAGCCTCCAGTTGCTTTGCTAACTCGTTTGTACTTTTTCTTGCTGCTGAAATTATAGTGCTTATTAAGTAATACTTGGCTTATTAGTGGGTGACTGTTTGTCTGGGATTCAAGGGAGGTTACAGTGCAATTTTCCTGGCCTTCCTGCCTAGTTAACTGTCATTCCGAGCACGCTCCATCATATATATATATTATATTCATATATAAATTTAATTATTATTAGTTAGTTATTTAGTCATTCCACCAGTAGGTTTGATATTTTTAATTATCAAGATATATATAAAAAAGAACAGCACATGCAAATGGCTTACTGTAAGCTTTAGTGTTAAATGCTTCGTCTTATTAAGTCCATGTGAAACTTACAATAGGTACTTTACTGCTACAATGAGTTGCAGCTTCCATAATAATAACTGCATGCCAATTTGTAATTATACGTTACTGTTGTAGCTGACTTGGCCTTCCAGCCGCATTATTAACTTACATACAGTTTCTTGCTGCCAAATCACGATGGATAATTCTCTCACTGCTCAAGTACGACATCCCTTGTACTATTTGCAGGCACATCTCCAGCAACTTCCCAGTAGCTACTTCCTATTTATTAGCAGAAACAGAACGGAACAATGCATTATAAAATGAATACAATGGTTTACAGTACGATCAAATATTCTGACGCTTTAATTAAACCAACAAATCGTACTTGCCCTATCTGCTCAATTGTTTGACTAGTATGCAGTAAAATCTCATTATAACAGAATGAAATTTGCTTTGCCGAAAATTATTCTACTATAAATGTCTATCAGGGCAGACTTGTGAAGGTTGGAAATTGCAATAGTCAATTATTATTCCTAAGTAGAGCAAGATTTGTGATTCAAATTCAAATATCAAAGTATTCTATAACATAGCCTACCACATCTGCTTTCTTTCCTTCAATATTAACCGGTAAGAAGTATTTCTCTTTATTTTCGCTTCTTTTCAAGTAGTGATCAAGACTTCCATTCCACATGAATGGCATGACGATGCACGGGGAGAAATGATTGTCCACACTAACACCAATCAGGCTCAGAATGCTCGGGTGTGAAATATGAGTCATTTGTATGATTTCTTCAACAGCCATTCTAACTTCAAAGGTACCTGAAATAGCTGGTGAAATGGTTTATAATACAGTAACTAATAATAATAGCAATATTCAGTCATTCTCGACTTAAATAATTATAATAATAGCAATTTTATTCTCGTTCTAACAGCCAATATTATCTTACTAAAAACTTAACTTAGGATTAAGTTTTAAGTAACATAATAAATGGCTGTTAGAATGAGAATATATTTGCCATTGCTTGATAGCAATATTGTTTGGTCTTTTACTTACTAAGCTACTATGGAATGATCTATAGTTAAATTGCATCAATAAACAAGAAGGATATAGATAGTTCTCACTTGCACTGTCAGTCTAAATGTGTGGTAATTCATATTTTGATTTCCTTGTGAAGCTTTCCATAATGTTGTGGTATGGTCAATCCTTACGATATTGCCAATTATTTAATTAGGGAATATAAGTAAACAATCTCTAGAATCATACACAAAGTGAATAATTATCCCAGGGTCATCCAGGCACTTGGAGCCTGTAATATCTGCTTGCTCTGATGTATTAGTGAGGAGATTGACTTAGTTGTAGTAGCTGTTGTTGTGTATCATATTTCAACATTTTAAGTTGACGTAAGCAATGTTTAGGTTTTCAATGTGGAATGCTTCAGTACAAATGGCTAGATAGCCATTTTGGTTATGGCACATCATTGCAAATAGCTTGTACATGCTAACCAGGCAATAACAAAATGTGGCACTCTGAGCATTCAAATAATGCAACTGCAATTAATTATCACTATAATTAAAGTGTAATCAAATATTATAGAGCCATACCCATTATTATACTGATAAAAGATAAATCCGTTTTTGTGACTACTGTTTCAGCCTTGCTAAGTAATGTTCTTAAAGGAAGCAATGTAATTAGGTAATGGAACAAGAAAGAAAAGATTTCTAACAACAGAATATAAAAACATTTAAAACTTTTACTTACATGTAGATTAAACTAGTGATGTGCTTGAGCACAAATGGCGAGTGAGCCTAAAGACTATACTATTTGTATATGAATAATTTTGACTTCTAACACTGAAGCTACTGAAAATAAGGTCCAGTTTTTAAATTTCGCATACACGGTAAAGGGATTTCAGTGCCATAGTAACAACTCTCTGCAACTGCTTGAATTGAAGGAAAAAAACAACAACAAAACAATACACGTTATTTAAAAGTTTTTCTTTGTGATATTCTTTAGCTAAGTAGTGGTTGTAACACACAATGCTTTGACACAACTGGACATGCACCTACACAGACTTACCTTCGCGGTAGTCTAGTGGACAATGTATTTTCAAGTAAATACTGTTGCGCACGGCTTATAACCACGATAAAGAGCGCATTGACTTACCACAGCCACAAACTCGAATAGAAATGGAAGTCCCTTAACTGCACCCGCAAAAGAATTCAAAACGGTAAACAATTCAATTTCTAGGGTGATACGGGTACTGATCGATAAACCAGAGAATTTTGTTTAGTGTAATTTGGGACGGGGTCGACAACATAACTAACACAAAAACGCAAGGGTCAAAGTACAAAATGACATACGTACAGCCATACATATATACAAATAAATAAATAAACAAACATCCCCGATTTTCACTTGTGTTAACCCTGTAAGTGTCTCGCTCGCTACGCTCGCTCGCCAATAAACTTAATCCTTACCTTTTAATACTTTCACAGCTACAAATTGGTTTCTGTATCTGGCCTTGTACACTGTACCAAATTCTCCTAAGATATATAATATTTATTCGTTTTTATAATGACTACTGGAGTTTACTCTATTTTTCCAAATATAAAAATAATGTTTTGTTAAGATTAAATACTCTTGTAAAGGTAATATGTTTCCGAGATTATATATATCACATTAACATAATATGGCTGTCAGAATGAGAAAATATTGGCTGCTGATAGCTGGAATGATCTATAGTCATAGTGCATCCATAAACTCAATGGATATAGAAAGTTCACTCAGTCTAAATGTGTGGTATTTATTAATCATAATTCAGCTGTAGTTTACTAAAATAGTAAAATCAATAAACCCACTCACCCTCTCCAACTATTTTGCGGTCAAACTTCAAGTGATGGAAAGGAATTTTGAGCTCCTTGGGAAGCTGAACTAGTTTAATCATGGAACCAGCATACGTTAAGCTTGGTCTCTTCATTTCATTGATGGCTGTGTAAGCAGATGAAATTAACAATGACTATGTGATGACTTGGTCGTTGAGTGAACTTACAGTCTAGAAAAACCAGCTTGTTCCTATTTCTGACTTTGATCCCCCTTAGAATTGCTACCAGAATGGCTACAGTTACAATGCAAACAATGAGCAAAGCTCCTACCACCCCACTCATGACGACGATTGTCGATATCCTGGAGTCATTCACTGTAACTGTAGTTATGGCATTCAAGATTGGTGTTACTGTAGCTGGTGTTGTTGAGTCGTCCACTGTAGCTGGTGTTGTTGAGTCGTCCACTGTAGCACACAGTAATGATAAAACTTCAACTACATATTTGCTTAAATTTTTTTGAATTTTTATTATGGGTTAATTTATATCTTTTAATTTTGCCTTAGGTGTACACTCATAAGAAAACTCAACAGCATAAAGTAAAAAAAAATTCACTAACCCCATTTTCAATTACGTATTGTCATAATATCAATGAAATAGGGAGCTTAGTTTGATTACAAATTAGTTATATATAATGGTCAATATGTAATGATGTGCTTGAGCACAAATGGCGAACGAGCCTAAAACTACACCATTGTTAAAAGTTTGATTTTAACTCTAACACTCAAAAAAGGGGATTGATTGCCGTAGTAACCATTTCCCGCAACTCTTTGAATTGAAAATAAGCAATAAAAAAAAGTCACATTATTTTTTTTGATATTCTTTAGCTAAGTAGCAGTTGTAAGGCATAATACTTTCACACAACATAACAAACCAACACTAGACTCACCTTTATGAGTAGTCTAGTGATCAATGAATTTTCAAGTAAATACTGTTGCATAGGGCTTATAACTATGACAAATAGCGTATTAACTTACCACCGCCACTAACTCGAATAGAAATGGAACTCCGGTAAGTTTATGAGTTTTAACTGCACCCGCAAAAAAAAATTAAAAATAGAAACAATTCAATTTCTAGGGTGATACAGGTAATGATCGATTAATCAGAAGAATTTGTTTAGAGAAATTTGGTATGGGGTCAAAAACAGAGATAAGACAAAAATATGGGAGGGTCAAAGTATAACATGACATATGTCCGCACATATATAAACAAATATCCTCAATTTTCAATTGTTTTACCCTGAGAGTGTCTTGCTCGCTCCGCTCGCTCGCCATGGCACAATCTCTCACCTTCCCCCCAAAACCCCTCTTCCTAAAAAATGGCAGAAATGTCATTAAAAAAAAAGAATATATAATTATATATATATTATATATATATATATGTGACAGGATCTGAGAAAACAGCCCACTTGGAACACTCCATCAAAATTTTATTTTTGTATTTGCTATGTACTCCTTAAAATTTCCTTCAAAATGAGCCATAAATAATTAGCAGGCTATCAGTAGTTTTCGAGTTATGAGCCGTTAAAGTTTCGCCTGTTCTACCACGCTATTTCGGAAAAATTGAGAAAAACGTGTTTGAAAGACCGCAAGAGAAAGGAGTGCGGCATTTCTAACGACACGCTTGCCATGAAATACTTGTCGTTGACACTTCAAATTTTGTCAGAAGGTAGGCAAAGGGTTTTAGATTGGTATGATAAAATAAAAAAATCTCCAATTTCTATGCCCAACTCGATGTTTTTGCCTGTATTTCAATTTCATGTTTTGCGCGAAGTGGGCTGTTTTCTCAGATCCTGTCATGTCAAAGTTTATGCAAGAATAATAATATAGTATATAAAATGTCAAATAAAAACTCCATCCTACCATAACTCTATGGGCTCTAATATAGGCGTCATATCTAGTAGACTAATGAATAGCCTTATCACGGCTCGAGTATCTGACTGCTATCATTCAACATATGTGACCGTCTACGGGAAAACCGGGCACAACGCGGCATGCGTAATATCGAGAAAAGATCGATCGATTTCTTAAAAATGTATTGTTTCAAGCCTACGGAAGGGAACGGTTAGGTCTATTATAGCAGGAACGACTAAAGCTGCGACGATAAAACTTGGAGAGCTCAATATCTGGCCGCCGACAACTCCGTAAGTGCAAAAAAAAAAAATTCGAAGGTGCCGCGTTGTGCCTGGTTTTCCTATAGAGACGGTCACATATGAGGAACCATCATTGCATACTGTTGATTATGCAATCTCTCAATAATTTGTTGCCAGATGACGGTAAGTAAATTACAACTACTTTTATAGGATGTTACTTACCACACTTTTACAAACCTCTTCTTGTCCAATTATGCTGTGTTACTAAGAATTTCTACTTAAAGAGGAACAGTCTATAAGTCAGCAGTCCCAGACAGTACAATTAATGTAGATACAGGAAGTGCTACATGGAGTACATTCTATGGTATAATATTTAACCACAAATTTTCTTTGTTGCAAGGTGTAGCTCAAGTTCCTGCTCCTCATCTATCATATTCTGATATATCAGCCTAAGCAGTAATTAAGAAAGGCTCTTGAATACTCAAAGAGAATGCAAGATTGACCTAGTACACTGAGAAAGAAGAATAGCTACTCTATCCAGAAAGTGTAAATATGAAGTCTCAAAGTGCTCAGAATTAAGTTACACCTTGCAACTGATAAAGAAAATTTGTGTTTAAACAATTGTACAGTGAAATGTACTATTTGTAGCATTTCCTCTGCATCTGCAATCATTGGACTGCTGGCTATTGTTGTATTATTGACAGAAGACAAGTTAATGGCAACTACATTAATGGAATATTATTTTTCCTGACTTTTACAAACCACTTCCTGTCAATCATGCTGTGTTACTAAGAAATACTACTAAAAGAAGAAGGGCCACTAGAATGAGTTTAACAGTGATAGTCATTTCTTTAATCCTATAAATGGTTATTATTGCTGGCAATTATGTATGATGTAATCTACAATTACCCAGCTCAGAAAACCTAAATATTTTATTAATAGTACACGTATCATGAGAAATTTCACTCAGCTTTGCCTGCACAATGTTTTCTCGTGATATTCATGCTATTAATCCTAAATACCACAGTTTTCTGTGCCCACAGTACCTGTGCAGTTATCCTCAGTCTCTTGGGCTCCCTCGTTGCATTTACAGGATGTCGCAGTAAGATCAGGAAAAGGAGAACAAGTTCCAGGGTGGGAATTTTCTGTGCATGAGGATCCTGCAACAGCTATACATTTTCCTAAACAAACCGATATAGACAGTATTCTTAGGTGACAGACACTACTATAAAGAGAGTCTAAAATAGAGAGGTGGTTAATATTATTTTAACTAATAAGTACAAAAATTAATTAATGAATTACATTAAACAGCTAGTAATAAAAATATTCATAATTATTAAAAATTTGCTGACTTCTCATTATTTTTATAATTTCTTTACCAAAATACGTAGGGAAATACTCTTTTCTGCTAAATTTATACCAATACTACTTGCTTTTGCTGCAATAGTAAAAAGTTACGTATGCAATTAGTTGTAGTTTTCTGCTTTCAGCTTTTGTTACTTGATAATACAGATAGCTATATTGAACTTTAATGGTCACATATTTGCCCTGTCCGCACAAAATATACTTGTGGTCTATACGACAATAAACATGATTTATGATATCATGTCAAAGTACAAGATATACCATTACATGGAGTTTAACCCTCTCGTTCCTGAATTGTTTTGACGCGCGCGGAAAAATCTAATTTTCTACCGCGGAATAGAGCATTGCCGTTTTATATTTTTAACTCGATGCTGGCTGGGAAAACCCCATAGCAACCATATATCACTAAATAGACCAAGAATTTGGGATTCCCCTCATTTTTTAATTGAGAAAATTGAATAATATTTAAGCCATCTACTAATACTTCAAAAAAAAAAATTTTTTCCCCCCAAAAAATCCACTTTTCCCATCAATAAAAAAATAAAATAAAATAGAAACAATATTGTTTGATGCATTATATACCAATATTATATTAGTTCAACAATAAAATATGTTGTTTGTTGTGTGTGGTGCTGATTGTGATCATGTAGGAGACATCTATGAGTGTCCACAAGGAACGTATGCCATCGGACGTCGAGCTCCACTACAAAACAATTTCATATACACAAAAAACACAAACAACAAAGATATTTGTAATACAAACAACAAATTATTCATGATCCTATATAATTGCAACTTTATGATGTATTGTATGCGGTTTCATACAGGATTGTTGTTTGGGGTGGGGCTCCGAGTGTACTTCGCCACACCCATTTTTTGGAACCTATACTACTTTGATGCACATCTTTGCATACGAGTCTATACTTCACACTGATGATCAGTGTTCAGTCCTATGCACTAAATGGCTCAGTTATGATAGGAACATAATGGGATACAATATCAGACTAAAAATAAATGCTTCCTAAATGTTCATTTCTATTCAACTCCCAAAATTCTAGGGGGGAACCCAGCCATGCCTCCCACTGTATGAACCCTGGTATGTATACTCCACACTGTACATGAGAGAAACATGTATTGAGAAAGTGTACTTTGAAAATGAAAAGCAGTACAAGCACACACGTGGAATTCAACTTACCCAGCATGGATGGTGTCACAGACTGAACGATCCCTCCCATAGGATCCGGAACCTCCATACAATACCAAAAAAACACAAGACAACAATGACATTTGTAACATAACAGCTGGCCTCGCTGAATTGAGCCCCCCCTCCCCAGTCATTACTTTTCACTGACATTCTCGTACCATAACCCCCCCTCTCCCGTCATTACTTTTCACTGACATTCTCGTACCATAACCCCCCCTCTCCCGTCATTACTTTTCACTGACATTCTTGTACCATAACCCCCCAAATATCAGTAAGTTGAAAAAATGAAATTCAACTTACCAGGCATGGATGATGTCACAGACCGAAAAAGACTACCGAGTTCGTTTTCTCTCAGGTTGGATCCGGAAACGCCACATACTGTTTGTTCATAGTTGCTCTCTCTCTCTTTCCACAAATGCACGCACACACATACACACACACACACACACACAAGAAAAAAGAAGCTACAGTTGAATACATATCATAAAAATAAATGTATATTTTATTATACATAAATTGACTGGTGTACACACCACACCCACACACACATGAAATTCAACTTACATGGGCATAGTAGTCAAGATCCAAAAAGATCCAGAGTTCCCTCCCAGGTTGTATACGGAAGCGCCACATACTGTTTGTCCACGGATGCTCTCTCTCATTCCACAAATGCACACACACACACACTAGCAAAAAGAAGATACAGGTGAATACAGATCATAAAAATAAATGTATAATATAAATTGACTGGTGTACACACACACACACATACATGAAATTCAACTTACATGGGCATAGTAGCCCCGATTGGAAAAGACCCCCCCCCCCCGAGTTCGTTCCCTCCCCGGTTAGATCTGGAAGCGCCAGAATAACATTTCAACTCCACGCACACACATATACATCGAGTGTGAAGCTCCACTACAACACCACAAAAACACAGACAACGACAACGACAATAACAATACATATTACAACTTTTGGGATGTTCAGGGAGGGGGAGGGGGGGGGGAGCAGCCACAAATATCAAAGTCTGTGGTCCTTTACACAAAAGATTATGGAATATCAATGGGTGTGTTGTCATCTTTCTTCCACTCTCCCCCTACCTCATCCACCCGACTCTTGTTCTTCAATTCCCGCCTTCTCCGACCTAGAGGACGTCCAGAACTCGGAGCAGGAGGAGCCACTTCCTCTTCTTCATCACTGGAACCTGTTGCCTATTCGTGTTTCATCATTGGAAGACTCAGGTCCGGTATCCTCTCCTTCATCACTGGAAGACTGTGCTCCTGTCCCCTCATCTGCGTAATCTGGGTCGGTGACTGCATTCACATCTGGTCCTAGTAGTATATGTGGTAAAAACTTTTTTAAATTTTTTTGAAAATTTGAATTTGTTCAAAAAACCACAAGCCACTTTCAAATCTCAAAACTCAATGAAATATATATAATATTATAGCTAACCAGCTTACTCTATCTCAATATAGCTATAAATAAGTCCTTTCCACAACAGAAGCTTGCTATTTTTCAAGAGAAAGACAAGAGAAAGACAAGCTTACCTCGATCATCTTCTTGACTCCCATTTTCAGTATCAGAGTTGACGGGGTCTGGTCCACCAACCCTGATACAGGGCCTCCTATAGCCCTAGATGTCGTCTCCCTTCTCTCCGCTTGATCCTGAGTCGCTAGAGTCAACATCAAGCAAGTCTAAAACTTGCACCGCATTGTAACTTCTAGACGCCATCTTCCAAAAAATGACTTTGAAAAAAAATTTTTTTTGCATAGTTACCGAGGTCACACGACACGCTCACTTTTTTCCTATGATGTAATAAGCATTACCTAAGACTGTACATAATAGGGAGGTCCCCAGTTGAACTGGCGATTTTATAAAAAATGGAGAAGACAGTAAGTCAAACCGCAAAGTCTTGGTCGGCAAAGAAGCGGTTGTTTCAATGTGTTATGGAAGGCTACTGAGCTCAAGCAATTTTTTGCTGCTTCTACAAAGCTCTGGAGATAACTGGATCCATAAATGAAGCTGCTGTGATGACGGTAACTTTTTTTAAAATTCGACGGAGAACCGATGTTTGTTTTTTTTGCCGAGGAAGAAATAAACGCAACTTCTGTGAGATACTGTCGAAGCAGTCCTGGCTGAAAGCTATTTTAGATGCTTCTCCAATGCATTGGGCACCTGTGTATGCAATCTGAAGGCTCTAGCTATAAAGTAACTATTTTTAAAAATTCGGAGAAGTCAATCGGTCTTAACCCGCTTTAAAGCGGGATCCGGAACGAAAGGGTTAAGTTTATGTGATTCACTTACCATCTATTCTGTATGTTCTTGTTAAATTATCTAGTAACTCTGACGACATTGAACCATTCTGTCTGGCAAACTCAATACTATCAATATGGTTTCCAGCATTGAATCCTATGAGGTACTCATTGTTTTCACGTAGATAGTTTGTATTATTGTACAGAAACCTAGACAGTGTCTTCTGTCCATCTGTTAATAGAATGGCCTGAATTTTGTAACGTATCATCTGTATTTAAGTGGTAAACATAGAGTTTGATCGAACATTATATCATTACATATTACAAATTGTATGTTAATATGCACGGGGATAAAAACTAAAATGCTCACTACTCTGTATATAATTCCAGAGGAAGCTAATCCTGAAGTACGGAAATAGTGAGTGAAAAATACTGTGTAGTTGCAGTGCAAATGATCTTTTACATATAGCTGGCCTACTATAGCGAGTGGTAGCATGGGTTACCCATGCTATTTGGGATCAATAGCACTTTTAAACCAATTAAAATAGCACTCGGCTTCACATCGTACAATTTTAATCAAATTACTAACCAGTGAGCCGCCACATTTCTTACTTTTTGAGTTTGATTTATTTTGCTGCCATAGTGTTTCAGAATGAAATACTCTGAGTATCAGTAGTTATTACTATAAACTATGCTGAAGTATGCAACGAGTTTTTTGTTAGTTTTAAAGTATTATTCTAATTGCAGTCTACCTAGTAATTTATACCTATTGTATTAAAAATGAACATAGATACATGTATACAAACTTGTATCAATAATTACATATCTGATCGGTTCACTTTAATGAAATCTAACTTACAATATTACTGACATTCTGTGAATATTCCCAAGTTGCAGCAAATAATAATGTTGCATTGAAGTCTACTACTGTTTCGAAGATATGCAGATACTCTTGTATTGTCTTATAGTCAGTTACATTCCAATAGCAAACTTGCTCAATAGTTGAGAAAAAGGTCCAGAAAGGAGCGATCATGGGAAAGCTTTTATTCAAGGATGGATTAGTCAATTTTATAGTTATTGGAGTATTCAAGATAAATCCACCAGGAAATTCTTCAGTAAATGTTAAAGATCCCCTGTGATTTATCTGTGTAGGATAATATAAAGCACATAATGAAATATCTGTAGGATAAAAAAGGAAACCCATTAGCACATAACAATTAGTTGTATTTCAGCTTTTGTGTTAATGATTGTATATAGAATAGGGGACAAATTATCTCAATTCTAACTCATTCAAGAACACTAGAAGCAAAATTTTGTTCAATTGCTACATTAGGTGCACTTTAGAGTCTTGTGTATTTTAAGGAAAAATTGAAAAACCATTAACAAATAATGAAAACAAGGTGAGTGACTATTTTCTAACTTCCCAATCTATAACTATATTACTTACGTAAACTGTTTCATACTTCTTAGTGTATAAAAAAATTGGAGTTGTAAGATTCGACACCTTCGTAAATGTTTCATTACGATGAACACTGCAAGATTCTAACTCATTGGGAGATGACACGATACCTAAGAAGATTTAAAAATGTTTGTTAGATAAATATTCTTATGAGATCCACTTTTCATAATGTTTTTACAAAAAGTTCAATTATTATATACTCCTCTTGTATAAAGTAATCTATATATAATATAAAGACAATTTTTATAGTATTAAAAAAACGTGATTCCAGAAATTATCTTGAGGTTTTGTTTTATATATAAAAGCACTATTATACTACTGTGCAATGTTTTGATGACAAACTGTGTTACTATTCAAATTTCAATAGGAATTGCTCAAATTCTACTAGTTGAGCTATGAGAAGTTGAAATTAATGAAAAGTTCAAAGATATTAAAGTAATATGGATTATATTTATATACAATAAACTTAATCACCAACTCTTCAATCTTACAATTTATCATATTCTGAGCAATTGTAGTTGTAGCATAAAGAATGTCAAATAAAGCAGACGATAGACATGCATGTACAAATTTGTATGGTTACAAATTTGTCTTGTATTGTCATTAATAGGTGAGTGAGCGAAGCAAGTGAGACACTTACAGGAGTGATACAATTGATATTATGTGGTATATATATATATATATATGTGTGTGTTTGTTTGTGTGTGTGCTTGTGTGAGATCTTTTTATTGCCTGCTCCTCTCATTACATAAGTTGGTAAAGCTTCTTGATGAAACAACAAAGTAATGAACCGGTCTATGATTCAGTAATTAGTTGTCGGCCTTGAAAATCAGCAATAATTACAGCTCATAGTTATTTATCACTTTAAAGCAGGCTAGCTCGCTCGTCATTTGTGCTTAAGCACACCACTAGTTCTATTTGTTGTTAGTTATTGTATTGTGTCTTTATATCCAACTTACCCAGATAAATTAGGTAAACATAAAGGTTCAAATCCTCTCATTGCTTCTCTTTTTCATGGTGCATGCTAAATATTAGCAAGTAGCACCAAAAGACATTTCAGCTAAAATTACTGCATATAGCATTTGTACTTATTAAAACAAAGTTTTTGACTTTTCAGTCATTCTCGGCTGAAAAAATCATAATAATAGCAAATTTTCTTTGTTCTAACATCTAATATAATAATATTATTATGTTTAACAAAATTTATCTGTGGTTTTGTATGCTTAATTAAAACTCAACTTGTGTTGTTGTATGTTTAATAACTTGTGAAGTAGTTGTGTTGCTTTTCCTTGTTTGTTTTCTACCGCATTACTGGGACATGATTCTAAAGCCTAACATGTATGCTTTACACATTAATACAATACCACGCTAGTTTTAACGGAAAAGGGGCTTCCTAGCTATGCACCTTAGCTCAGCTATAGCTGACACTAATAAGATTCCTAATTATCACTCATTATGTCTAGCAATGTGGCTAGTGTGAAATTACCTACTTTTTTTACTGCACTCGCTCATTACGATAATACCAATGATAGGAAAGAGAGTGAATATATCTAATAATGTTTACATACTAACGAATAATGGGTCTTCATATCCTCTGGGACACAATTGCATTTTTGTATCTAACATAGTATGTTGGAATAACCACACCTTCAGAACCAACTCGCACATAACAAACTCACACACAAACTTACACATTCACTCAGTTGCATACATTTCCATTCATTTCAATAATTGTAATTTGACACTAATGCATTTATGTTATTCATTATGTTATTTCCCTTCACTACCTTGTCCCTTTATACACCACCTAATGTTCTGGACCATTCATGTCATATTTAGACAGTTCAATATATGTGACCGTCTACAGGAAAACTGGGCACAACGCGGCACCCTTCGAAAAATTTTTTTTGCACTTACAGAGTTGCCGGCATCCAGATATTGAGCTCTCCAAGTTTTATCGTCGTAGCTTAAGTCGTTCCCACTATAATAGACCTAGCCGTTCCCTTCCGCGTCGGCTTGAAACAATACATTTTTAAGAAATCTATCAATCTTTTCTCGATATTTACACACGCCGCATTGTGCCCGGTTTTCCTGTAGACGGTCACATATACCTGGCCGGCTGCACTTCTGTTACTCAGTTCTGGTGATAGTATTGAAACATACGTTAAGTGCTGTGTCCAACAACCCCTCTAATGCCCAATTAACATGGTTCGTTGGAGGTGGTGGTGAGAGCAGGGATTGCTGCTGCTTATGTAGGGTGCTAAGTGGTGTTAATTCATTACGCCTCACCACTTGGCCTTCCCCTTTTTTGGTTGGTCAGATTGGGTGCTAAGCGGGTTTAGTTGTTAACACCGCTTAGCACTGATTTGCACTCTTTTTTGTGCAACTTCAAACTCTCGCTGCTCTTCTTCACACTAGGATTCCAGCTGTCAGCATTTTTTTTTTTTTTGGTTACCCTAGTGGAGGTATACTATCCTGCTACTTGCCATTGCTCAGTTAGCCAGCACTACCCTAAGTAGAGGGGTGGGTGGGTGGGACAAAACTGTCGCACTTGGAATGTGCTCGCTCACATGCCCATATTCCCCTGCACATGCTTCTCTCGTCGTCCCTGTCCCCCGCTTTTCCTCCTCCCACTTTAACCCCGCTTAATGACTATTGCCATTATGCCTCATTAATCTGAGGCTATGACCTACATCAGCCTGCCAGAACTCTGCTGGCAGCTTCGTTCTACCTATCTCTGGTCAACCTCCCAGTTAACCTACCACACATAGCTCACATGTTAAACTTAAGTATATGCCATGCTGTACTAGTATGAGCATTTAAGCAAAGTGAATGTCCTCTACATGGCTTGAACAAATTTGTATGGTTACAAATCAGCCTTGTACTGTCAAAACTCCTCACTCCAAAACATGGCTTCCAGCTGAAACAAAGCCACACCCCTACTTAATGACCATTTAAATGGTTACTTCTTGTAAGCGTTACATCTACAGATTTTTTGAAATGGTCAAATGTTCACGTTTTGGTGGGGGTTATAGTAGCACCTTGGTTCTAACTTAGAAACAACAAAAATAAAATAACCTTTATGAATCATTCACTGCTCTTGAAAGAATCTACAAAATCTTAAACCAAGCGTTTTCTTAAATAATTTCAGGTTTAGGTACTCAGTCTAGTTAGTTGCTGTAGACAGTGCATAGAGCTTAGATAAGTGATGACTTCAATGTATTTGCTACACTTTCCAGCTATTATAGAAATGTATAATTGTTAGCTATGTTCTGCTGATGTGGGTTTTGGAATCACCACATCCTAAAATACCATCTCGAATCAAATGAACACTGTCTTAGCCTAGTTGAATCCCAACTACTACATACATGCGACCGATAAATTGGTAACTGGTATCCGTGCGTCTCATAACGTTGTCAACAACAAACAGATACTCACCTTTACAGACTTGAACTGTATAAATAGACAACGCCAGGGTTGAAGTTTTTAGAAAATAATAGCCTAGTGTTGCCATTGTAGTCTCTAACCACACCCAGGGTAGAGATTAAAATTCATTATCTTCGTTGTTTTTCTGCGGATGAATCTAATTTATCCATCCCGACCCCCGGATGAAGAAAACATTACGTTCAGCAATAATGACGATTCCGGTATAACAGGAAATTTGGTCCGGATGCTTTTCAGCAATACGGGCCCATATCACCGAATATATTTGTGGGTTCGGCCTCCCAGAAGGAGGACAAAAAGAAGAAGAAAAAGAGAAGAACAGAGAACAAATTAGTTAGAGATTATTTCCATGCTGCCCTCGCCACTCTTTGCCACTCAAAATGGACGCCGGGTACACGCGCGGGTAAAGCTAGCCGTGTAGCCTCGCCTACCGCAAATCTATTCTTGGCAACAATAGAGTTTTTTTTTGTTTTCTAACATCCAATACATACTTTAATTAGCCAAAGATTCAACTTCGTATCAACGCCATAATAGAGAATTCTATTATCGTTTAAGGTATAATAAGCATGAATGTTATATTTCCTGTTACAGAATTATTTACAGCTTGTACAGAATTTTTTGAAAAAAGGCTGAGATGGTTGCATGTTGTCTACCCACACTATGAAGAATCTTCAGATTGCACAAAGAAGTTTGTATGAGAAAAACTCAGCAGCCTTCTTACACACAGATAAGTTTACATGATCCACAGAGTTAATATCTTCACTAATATTATAATTTTGCTGTTATATACTGTGTATATAACTGACTATTACATTTTGGTTGAACTAGCTATAACTTAGCCTATTTTTAGTTCAAGTATGATGTAATTAAGTATATTTTTCTATGTGTTGGAAGACAAAATTTCATACACATGAGAGATAATGAGCTTCGTCAACTATTAACGTGTAGAGTATAACTAAGTATAACGTATTCAAATGACTTGTATACTCATTATAGCTAACGTAATATTTAGACATACATTAAAAAGCTACAGTGCAAATGTCATGGATGCTATTGGTCTTTCAAGGAACTTGATCAAGAAGTTCAAGATAAGGGTCATATGTGATGGCGGAAGGGTATGTTTAGAAAATGTCATGCATGTATGAAGGGCTGTCAATGAAGACAATGGAAGACAAAAGAGTTTGGGAAAACACCATTGAAAGGACTCTTGTATCTTGTTGCAGTACACATTGCATCATAAGTCAACAATCTGTAATACTTGGAGTATCACTAAGTGTAGGTTTTAAGGATTAAATAATCATGTGCATTTCGTACATACTTGTAATGTATTCAACTTCTATATTATCATACAGTTATATATAACGATAGCAGTAAATTCTGTTTATATAAACACTATGGCTGTATTAACAAAAAAATCTGGTGTAATCTATTTAATAAAGCTAACATTGGGTAGCAAAAAGCTAAAAAAAATATCAATGCAAGTCAAATGACTGACTAATGGTATTTTAAAGTGTTTATAAAATGTTCACATTAGTCCATATAGAGAAACTTCAATTTAAATGAAAATCGGCAGTGATTAACAATTTTTTCTCAAGAGTTATGATTATAAGATCAAATTCGTACAATTGGTATTTTTGATAAAATCATCATATTTAGCTATTGTGAAGTAAGGAATTGCCCACTAGTACTCCTTTTCACATAAATCAGTTTCTTTTTCGTCCGGGACATTAGGCTTCTCCTCATGAATGGCCACACGACTGTCCTGCTGCTGCAGAGTGAGTAAGGGAAGATAATCCTTCATATCCTGTAAAAGCTTGGAGATTGTCATCACTAACACAGAGAAGGATGGTCTTTCTAGAGGATCCCTCTTCCAGCAAGACATCATTATGGTGTATCTGTGAATTAAATTATATAGCAGTTAATACATACAAGAGGAAAATCCATAGCTTACTTTTTAATTATGAAACACCAAGGGTACGAACCCTCAGTGTTACACTAGCTAGCTATTACGAAGAAAAATAATTTATTTGGAGTAGTATATGAATATACCAATAATTATGTATGTTCATGAATAATTTATTTGGAGTAGTATTAATATGACCATACCAATATGTATGTTCATGCACGTTGGTATAAAAACTTGAGCAAGTCAATATGCAACTCATGCAATGAAACTGTAGAGGTTAATGCTGCCTTCATAAAGCTTGACATACAAGCGACACTCACCTCACCAGTAGTTTCAATGGGAAATTCCATGCACTCTGGTAAACCACTGAGAATAATGTAATACAAAACTACCGCAGGCAGTAAAGAAATTATTTGATCATGTGAATACAGCGTGACTATAGGGGCGTTATCAACAACCCCTAACGATCATACGGCCTAAAATTGACTAGCTTTTTCTTAAAAAAAGTCTAAATGAAAAATTCTGGCACATTAAAGGGACTTAAAATGTCCAGTGCAACATTTGGTGCTTATTTAAATCTATGGGAGGCTGCTATCTTCGAGATCTATATGACAGAATGACTGACTGACTGACTGCCTGATTGACTGACTGAAAGACAAACCGAGTACTGTAACCCTCTCGCACATGTGCGCTGAAGGTTAATAGTCATTGTGTAGTAGTGGACCATCAGGTTTTAGATCATAGTTAATAATGTAAATCAGGCATATTAAATATTTCAGTCAAGGAAGTTTTCAATTAATAATGATGTTTATTATCCTGAAACTTGTTTAAGGTTCCATTTAGGAATTGAGTTATATCCATATATGCAGGGGCGTAGGAACAGATGCGGCTGAGCGGCCATGGCCGCACCAACATTTTAACAGAAGGGGCATGTCTATTATTTTTTCTACTCTTTACCTGAACTCGTCCCCATTATCGATAATGGTCAGTCAAAATTGAGCCATCAAAATGGCTTCTGTTGGGATTAAGTAACTAATATTGAACCTTTCGAAAGATTTTTTGGAAAATGGTCCTTCGTTTGCTATTCCAAAGCAATATTTTGGAAAAACAAATGTAGTTCAGAAATCCTTCCAGCAATTTGGTCAGCAAAATGGCCGTTTTTGTTATCAGGAGTTTTCCCATTCAGTTATTTGCCTCACATATTTGAGGAAAATGAAACTAAGACTGCCACAAAAGGCAGACATTTGTAAGTTATAATTTGGATACAGTGGTTGTTGTTGTTTTTTAACATTGTGTAGTTTGCTTTATATGTCCAAGTAGTTATACTAGTGATGTGCTTGAGCACAAATAGCGAGCAAGCCTAAAGACTATACTATTTTTATATGAATGATTTTGACTTCTAACACTGAAGCTACTGAAAAGAAGATCCAGTTTATAAATTTCGCATACACGGTAAAGGGATTTCAGTGCCATAGTAACAACTCTCTGCAACTGCTTGAATTGAAGGAAAAAAAACAACAACAAAACAATACACGTTATTTAAAAGTTTTTTTTGTGATATTCTTTAGCTAAGTAGTGGTTGTAACACACAATGCTTTGACACAACAGGACATGCATCTACACAGACTTACCTTCGCGGTAGTCTAGTGGACAATGTATTTTCAATTAAATACTGTTGCGCACGGCTTATAACCATGACAAAGAGCACATTGACTTACCACTGCCACTAACTCGAATAGAAATGGAAGTCCCTTCAGTTTTCAAGTTTTAACTGCACCAGCAAAAGAATTCAAAACGGTAAACAATTCAATTTCTAGGGTGATACGGGTACTGATCGATAAACCAGAGGATTCCACATAACTAACACAAAAATGCGAGGGTTAAAGTACAAAATGACAAATGTATGTCCATACATATATACAAATAAATAAATAAACAAACATCCCCGATTTTCAATTGTGTTACCCCTGTAAGTGTCTCGCTCGCTACGCTCGCTCGCCAATTAGCTATATGATGTATACAGTCTACATAATAGTTATAACTATAATATAACATTATTTATTGTCAGAAAAATCATTTGCTTTGTATTAATAATAAAATATGGCTTGTATTAAACTGTTTGGTGAGATTACAGTGGCATTTGAATGTATTAAATATTCAGAATAGACTTAAACTCTTTGGTTCATTTGATAGAAAAACCACTGTATTGTCTTTTCTATTAATAAAATGTATTACTTGAATAAACAAGTGGTGTGGTTAGTGGGTGTTGTTATAATGGCCACACCAATAAGATCTGGCTTACTACTCCCCTGAATTATGACTAACTCACATAGCATCAGTGCAAGCTTGATTGTGTGGCTTCTGCATGCGATACCCTCCGAGAAGCTGTTGGAGGAGTTCTTTAGTCTTAATGTCAGGATAAGGCTTTCTCCCACCATTGAATATTTCCCAGCATGTGATTCCAAATGACCACTAAATGTAACACATGAGTATTGGCATCAATAATAATACTGTAATTTTAATACTATAATAATATATTGTTAGTCGTTGTCTTTTTATTAATCTTAAATTTCTAGAATTGAACAATACCTAACATAACATGAAGATAAGAAAATTGAGGACAAAAATATTTCTGGCAATGTAATTATTTATCCAGACCAACACTATACTTGATACATAGTACAATTAGTCCAAACTACATTATTGAAAGTGAAGATTTTTTAAGAGGAATATATTATTAAGGCTGTTGGTAGAATTTTCTAGATAGTGCAGTGTTGATTATCTGAGTAGCCTAGTTCATAGTAGCCTATGGAGAAGTAATAGATGTATTATTTGATGATCATTTACCATGTATCACTTTACCTTTTAAGCAGTATCACTTTACCATTTTGTACCCACAAGTCCTGCGGAGTCAAAAGAGTGTGAAAGTTCTTTGAGTATATGGAGTATATAGTTTGTAAAATTTAATTTATGGAACAAACTTCCTTGTTATTATTTTTCAAACACTACTACAGCACTGGATATCAATCCATTCTAATATTACTTTGCCAACAATTAGCAATAAAAGACAATGTGAGATTGACTGGATGAAGCTTGATCAAAAAAAGCTATTGCTGCCATTATAGGAAATGTGTTATATCTCAGGCTTTTAGTAAGCAAAATAAGGTAAAAAAAACTTATGCTGAAATTTCTTCAAAAGTTATCAAATACTGAAAATTATATCGTTATAGCTATTACCTATTTATTATTATTATAACAATATATAGTATTATAACTAACAAAATTTAAGCAGAAGTAAAGTACTAACCACATCAGAGGCTTCAGAGAACTTCTGATCAAGCAGGCTCTCTATGGCTAGCCATTTGACTGGCAACTTCTCATGTATCTCATTACCAGATTTGAAGTAGTTCTTGTTGTCTGATGCCTTAACAGCCAAGCCGAAGTCTGCAACTTTTAAAACACATTTCATGTCCATCCTACAATTATATAACATGGACATCTCAATATACTTATTATATATATATATATATAATTTTTAATTAAACATTTGTTACTTACATACAGTTCCTGGCAGCTAAGTCTCTATGTATAATCTGCTTGCCGCTCAAGTAATCCATTCCTTTGGCAATTTGTAGACACATGCCTAGCAATTTCACAATTGCTGTATCCTAGAAGATATTACTTTGGTAAACAATACAATTATTAACATGATAATTAAAATTCATTTTAAGTGAAATTTATTTTCATATTCATTATAAATTAATTTATAGAAGTTCAATTTAGACATCTTAGTGCTACTGGTGAACAAAAATTTTGCATTAAAGTGACCATGCTAGGGCTTGAGGTATTCTAGATGTTGAAGGAATTACATTCGCTAATCAAAAAAGCTCACTAATCCAAAACCTCACTGATCAAAAACACACTAATCTTAAAATTTCGCTAATCCAAAAACCTCACTAATTCAAAACCTCACTAATATAGAACCTCACTAAGTCAAAACCTCACTAATAAAAAATTTCATTAAATCCAAAACCTCGCTTGTCGGAACATAATGGACACACCACTCCTGTAATATAACCATTATACCTCATGTTCATTATGATATTATACACCATCACTGGTATTGATTAGAACGAAGCTACAATAACGTAAAAGGTAGCTGACAAGGATGATTGCAATCATCTTGTAGAAATTACAAAAGTAAGTAAGATAAATTAGATAGAAATAGTTTCTTTATAATTCCAACAAACAAGTGAAGAACAATATACTGCATGAAAACTCATCAATTACAATACTTATAAAAGTATCATAGTTTTTCCATCATAATATTTCATTAATCTGAGCATTAGTCATGCTGAATAATCTTCAACTTACACTGGAAAAATATCCAGATTTCCTGTACTTTTGACGCTTCAGGAAATGTATAGGATAGTTAGTTGTCATCTTTCCTGTACATGTTGTATACCCTCCATGCCATGTTTCCCTGCTTCAATCCTATACCTTCACGACACATGAATTAACCTTAACATGTACTGTATGCTTGCAATTCATAAATCCTGTACTTATCAGACACAACATGACAGTCCAACTATTCTATATATGTTCTATAGTAGGATAATACAATTTTCTATGCATTTGTCAGTTACTACAGGACAGCCCACTTGATTCTACACCTGTCCTTAATCAGTATTGTTCATATAAACTGCACTTGTCCTTTCCTACAGTAAACTTCATAAACTCTAGACCTGTACTGTACCACAGCACTCCACTTACCGTGCATCTGTCCTTGGCTTCGTGATACTTCATTTTACCTATCATCAATCCTGGACAAGTACACTTCATATAACGTGCACCTATCAGGTACTCTAGAACATACAATGTTGCCCAGTATCTGTTCTGTACTACGACACTCCACCTTACTGTGCACCTGTCCTTGACCTCCTGATACTTCATTTTATCTATCGCTAATCCTGGACAAGTACACTTCATAAAACGTACACCTATCAGGTACTCTAGAACATGCAATGTTGCCCAGTATCTGCACTGTACTACGACACTCCACCTTACAGTGCACCTGTCCTTGACCTCCTGATACCTCATTTTATCTATCGCTAATCCTGGACAAGTACACTTCATATAACGTGCACCTGGCAGGTACTATAGGACATACAATGTTTCCCAGTATCTGCACTGTACTACGACACTCCACCTAACCGTGCACCTGTCCTTGACATCCTGATACTTCATTTTACCTATCGTTAAACCTGGACAAGTACACTTCATATAACGTGCACCTATCAGGTACTCTAGAACATACAATGTTGCCCAGTATCTGCACTGTACTACGACACTCCACCTAACCGTGCACCTGTCCTTGACATCCTCATACTTCATTTTACCTATCGTTAAACCTGGACAAGTACACTTCATATAACGTGCACCTATCAGGTACTCTAGAACATACAATGTTGCCCAGTATCTGCACTGTACTACGACACTCCACCTTACCGTGCACCTGTCCTTGACCTCCTCATACTTCATTTTATCTATCGCTAATCCTGGACAAGTACACTTCATATAACGTGCACCTGGCAGGTACTATAGGACATACAATGTTTCCCAGTATCTGCACTGTACTACGACACTCCACCTTACAGTGCACCTGTCCTTGACATCCTGATACTTCATTTTACCTATCGTTAAACCTGGACAAGTACACATCATATAATGTGCACCTATCAGGTACTCTAGAACATACAATGTTGCCCAGTATCTGCACTGTACTACGACACTCCACCTTACCGTGCACCTGTCCTTGACATCCTGATACTTCATTTTACTATCGTTAATCCTGGACAAGTACACTTCATATAACGTGCACCTGGCAGGTACTCTAGAACATACTATGTTGCCCAGTATCTGCACTGTACTACGACACTCCACCTTACCGTGTGCCTGTCCTTGACCTCCTGATACTTCATTTTACCTATCATTAATCCTGGACAAGTACACTTCATATAACGTGCACCTGGCAGGTACTATAGGACATACAATGTTGCCCAGTATCTGCACTGTACTACGACACTCCACCTTACCGTGCACCTGTCCTTGACCTCCTGATACTTCATTTTACCTATCATTAATCCTGGACAAGTACACTTCATATAACGTGCAACTATCAGGTACTCTAGAACATACAATGTTGCCCAGTATCTGCACTGTACTACGACACTCCACCTTACCGTGCACCTGTCCTTGACCTCCTGATACTTCATATTTTTATCTATCGCTAATCCTGGACAAGTACACATCATATAACGTGCACCTATCAGGTACTCTACACTGTAAAAACCGGGGTGTTTAGTTACACCCTAAGTGGGGTGTACTGAAACAATTTTTTGCATTGGGGTGTATTGTTACACTCATAGGGCGTGCTGTTACACTCACACTGCGAAACACTCTATGATCATACCAAAAGGAGTGTATTTTTATCAGGAATAATAGGTAACACCCTTTCAGGAATACTTTTTTTACATACCAACATTTTATAATGAACCTGTTGACTTATAATTTCCCATTATTATTTGTTGTTGGTTTTGTTTTATTTGTTGTTTTACTTTCCATTGCAGCAATAAAGGCAAGCTGGTATAACATGGAGCTTTGGATGAAGAACATAAATATTCATACTCGTTACTGTTGTACTGTGCCAAGTATATTTTATTCATTTGATCACAAATAAACTGAGAGTCATTAAAAAAAATCTTTACTACACTGCTTGAAGGTGCTTGTTTTACTAAATTGAGGAAACTATTACACTAAAGATTTACTGCATAGTTTATTCATTTAGTAAAACATACTTAGTTTTACTAACAGGAAACCTTAAGTAAAACATTGTACTGTAGTTTTACAGGTTTGTTTTTTTACACCTTTGTTTTGCTCATGGTTTACTGAAGGGTCCAAATGTTAGTTAACTATTAAATGCATTTAACTAATTGTTTTAGTTAACTTTCTTGCATTATATTAAGGATAACATGGCTGATGATTAATTGAAGAAGAATCCCTCATAAGCGCCAGCATATCCAGTGTGTATACCACTGCACAGTTTTATAATGGTGTAGTTTTTTACTTGATCACTCAGGTCCCAGGTCCTTCCAGAGAAAGACACAATTAGATAGTGACCCCACCTTGAGTTTATAATGTCCCTCCAACGGCATTGATGAAAATGTAGCTACCTTAAATATTTGTTAGGCTATGTACTCTTGGGTAGACATAGGCGGCTCTGTGCATCGTGAACTACCTCCCTCAGGCCCTAAGTACTTCGCTGCGCGAGACGCTGGACCGTTAAAATAAGGTTGTTCCTTCCCCAGCAGCCTCGCAAAGATACTGCATTATCTCATGGAAAACCCTTTTCCAGTTACGTGTAGGTAAGTATCGCCAGGCTAAATAAGTTAAAAACGCTTTACCATATAAGTAAAACTCTCGACTGGAAGTGGTCGTCTAAACTATTGTTGCGCGCTAGTCCACTGATTTGTAATACGGCTACGCTACTGTGTCTTGGGGAACTTGAAGGAAGCTTTCGCTGTCTACCCTGGCTTATGCTTCTGGGTAAGTAGTTTTATCTAGCGGTCAGTGAGTTTCTAAGTATTTTAGCTGCACGGGGTCACCCAGGTCATTTTTTTTCCTGGTGAAGTTGTGTTTCCTGAACAATTTTTTCTAAGCTAATATAGCTACTGTATGAATTAATTAATTAATGAAAATAAAGAGCAAGGGTGGCTTGAATTATGATAGTGATATTTTGTGGTAGTTTTAGCTCTATCATATCTTTATGACAAGGGCTCGTCAGTTTGTTTGTTCCATAGTACTCTTGAAATTTTTCATTTCTTTGTGAGAAAGTGTGGGTGCATGTTGGAATGGTTTCTAGTTACTGAATTATTCTAAAACATGCTCTACCAAAATTATCCTCACTCATAGCTTTTCCCATGGCCACCCTAACATCCTTTAGCGTGGGCCTGGACAATGAAGGGGAGATAATCATTGCATACAACTCAACATACATAATTATATTTTCTACTTTGTTTTAGGCCCATGGTTTCATGTCAGGTTATGGGAGCCCTGGGATTTCCACCCTAATTTTTTTTTTACCCCTTCTGAATATTTATTTCAATATAAGTTATGAAAAAATTGTAGAAATTTGTAGTAGTTTGTCCAAGCTTTCATGATCATGACTTCACCATTTTCATGTGGCTAAACGGTTTTTGTGACTTTACAAATCTCTCTTATCTTTCCCCCCCAGTGAAAATCCTGTATGAATTTCTGTCATTTTAGTTCATGTAATTCTGATAAACTTTAGTGATATCATTTTACTTATCTGCTTATTCTTCATTGAGCTGTTGTTGTAGGACTTTTTCAGATTGCCAATTGCTTAATTATAGTTTTAACAGTTTATTAAATGATTATTCGTTTTTATTATGTTCTCTAAGGCAACGTCAGTAAATTTGTCAGTTCTCTAAGCACATAAGTGCTAATATCACGGCTTCAGAAGCACAGTGTCGTATTAGCTTGTATAACCAGGTTTTGTGCCGAGGTGGTAGGGGCACCCTGAAATCCCCCATCTCCTCCAAGCTTTAGTTCCCCCTAGAATTTTAATTTAGTAAGTAGCTACAATAGCTATAAGCTTGAATTATGTGACAAAACACAGGTCAGTATAAGGTATACACTTTCACATAGGCATGCCCATCAAAGCAGTGTGGGTTTCCAAAATGAGAGTGGCTAAGTACACCAGTGTTTCCCACCCCCAGCGCAGAATCCAGTATGACACCCTGATAGCTTAGTCATCATATGCTTTTTCTGAAGTAAAAGTATGTTCTTTTTCCCCAATTTATAATGTCACTATGAAGCATTTGTGCATTTTTCAGCTAATGTTGTGAGAATAGGGAACAAGAATTTTCTTCTGTTGGCCAAATATATTGGCTTCCAGTATTCAGATGTGCAGTGATGGGTGCAGTTCATAGAATAAGAGTAGGACAGGTCATAGGAGCCATGACGACCACTAAGGCCATAAGCAACTTGCTTGGCATGATACAGTATAGTATTGATGACCATTACCAAATGCAAGTCTCATGACCTCATAGAGGTAGTTGCAGGTCTTATAAGTCACGATGTGGATTTGAGACTGGTAGACAGTTAATTTGCAAAAAATTTTCAACCGACGATGTTGGTGTTTTTTTTGTTTTTTTTTGTTTGTATGTTTGTTAACCCTAAGCACGCATGCATGAGAGAGTTGTAGTAGTTGCCCTGTCAGTCTGTCTGTCATGCTCTGATTTTGGAGATTACTGACAATTAACTGTTGATTTAGGTATGAACTTATTCAGAAAGATGATTTAGGATCTTTTATTGTGCTACTTTTTTTTAATTTGGGGCTAATTGTTGATAAAACGTGAAGCTTTCAGCTCCCTAGCGTCACAATCACTTGAGCAAATAATTTCTTGCAGCCCGCAGTGTAATTTGCTTTATGCTCAGGAAAGTTAACCGACGGATTTGAATGAAGTGAAGTTCACGTTGAAATATTATAATAGTGAGTGTTTCTGGCTAGTTTAGCTTCTCTTATGAAGACAGCGTTTCCATGTACTGTTTTCATTGCTCGAGCTATATTGATGCCTCATTAAAATAGCTAACAGATTGCTTTGTTCTTTTTGAAGGAGATTATATTATAATAGCTAGGTAATGTTTAATAGCACTGAGGGTTCGCACCTTTTGGTGCTTCATTTTTTTTGTTTTGTTTCTTGTTCTTATTTAAGGCTTTTCTGTACTATGTAATTTATAGCCAGTACAAATGTTTTTTGTATGGTAGTCAAGGTGGTGTAGTTTCACTGACCATACACGCCCTTCCTTCTGCTGTAGCTCAAGTACGCAAGCACACAATCATTCACACCCACTCATATACACAGTCGTAGGGGAAAAGGCATTATACTTGTGATGTGCTTCAGTAAAAAAATAAGGTGAAAGGGTAAAATTCATCTTTATAAATCATCATGCACAATTTGTTTGAAAATTTTACACAGCCGACTTTTTTAAATTAGCGTACGAGACCACTCACGGCAATTTTTGAGACTTAAAAAAAAAACTAGCTATTCCAAGGAATTATTGCGCTGTGTAAATCCTAACTCTATATAAGGCTTGCTTACTAACAAAAGAAACGGGAAGGAACCTAAGAAGCTTAACACATAAAGCAGCAAATGTATATTTATTGTTTGTTCTTAGCTAGTCAGCAGATGTAACACACAACACTCTCACATGCACGCGTTCACTGGATATACGCAACACAAGATTTACAGTGTAGTCTCATGGTAGCTTGGCATGTTGGGCAATGAATTTTCAAGTATGAACAGTGATGACAAACAGCGAGTTGTTAACCAAGGTAACGAGTGTACACAAAAAATGTGATAGTCAAAGTACAAAAGTTACATACATACGTCCAAGCATATATGATTATACAATAATATATCCCTGATTTTTTGTGTTGTCCCTGATAGTGTCTCACTCGCTTCCATATATAATTACCACGGTTGAGCTTTGTATGTGTGTGCGTGTGTGTGTTTGCATGACTTTTAACTTCATTCTCATATTCTACCACTGCTCTGCATTTTATCACGTGATGCCAGGAATGATTTTCTCTAAGACAGTTGCTAGCTGTACTAACTTTAGGGATGATGTTTCAGCCTTCATGGCTTGAAGCCGTAATACTAGTGGCTGGACCCATCGGTTTTCTTCCTAACCACAGTTATATGGTATTGTTCTATCTTGTGTAATACCAGGGTTTTTTCAGGGAGCGGAGGGGTGGGGGCTTGTACATCTCCTTAAATCTAGTTTGCCGCCCTTCCCCCACCCCTTAGGGATTAAAGACATCCTAAAATTAATTGTACTTAATATTTACGAGAAAAAAATAGAATACATTGAGATATGATTTTTTTTTTTTTTCAAATGTCAATTAGTCATCATTAGATAACTGTTCTGGTGAATTTAAAGCAATGTACAATGGCTAACTAGTCTAATTTAATCAGCGTCATTTGTAATAAACTTCTTTCCATATGAGCAGCATAAGGCAGACTGTGGCAAGATGCTTAGCCTGTAATATCTCTTCTGCTGCTAAATTATGACACTGAGCAGTAATATCTTTTGGGGCTAAGGAAATGATAAATGTGATCTTATTGGACGAAATGCTTTCTTCGTGATTTCATCAATTGATAAACTTTTGTGGCATTTTTGGTGTCCAGGGGCGTGGAAGATTATTTGGAATAGGGAGGCTCCACTGCACTTGAGTTAGACAGGGAAGTACTTTGCTTACCTTTGCTCCCCTCCCCATATGCACACACACACACACACATCCCAGATATTAGTTTGACTTTCGTAGAGAAATTTGCCCCAATTTTTCATAAAGTTTTGTGGTAGTTAATATAAATATAATATAATGTGGAAGGTACTGTACTAAACTAGCCTGATTCTCTTTAAAAAATGTCTACATGTGTTAGAATTACAAGCACGAAAACACAAATCCGAGAATCTTGAATTATGTTGAGCTAGTTTTACTTGAGACATACACTTTCAATGTAGGAGTGTGAAGTGGCAGGTGTAATAGTGCAGTGACTACTCCACTGATGTACACGTGATGACTCCTGGACTTCAAAACTAGAGGTGAGGAACTCTAGAATGACTTCTTAACTCCACTAACAAGAAAGAGGCCTTGTGAAATTATTTTTTTATTTACTATATTTATTACTCATTTTAATTGACTTGTGGATATTTCCATTTAATGCACACTTAGACAACCTGAAATATAGGGAGCGACTTAAAGTCTGAACTTTTAGAACTCTTGTCACTTCATTTACTAACAGAATAATTCTTTGAAACCATTTGTATGTGTGGCCAGACACACACACACACACACACACACACACACACACATTATATTTATTCAACTCTTCATTTGTAAAGTATTGAATTCAAATGAAAGGTGAAGAGTTCCTGAATCATTTGGTCAAACACACGCACACACATAGCTACAATAGTGAAATTAATGAAAGTGAAAGAAGAAAAGTAATGGTACACATGATAGTTAGTCGTTTGTTACACAGGGGCTGGAGTCAAGTATTTCTATGGTCCTGTGATTTCCAGATAATGTAAGATTCATTAACCCTTTCACCGCCAAGTTTATGATGACCAGTTTGGTAACATGAAAATGTAACTAGTGATGTGCTTGAGTACAAATGGCGAGCGAGCCTAATACTACACTGGAGTGTTAAACGTTTGGTTTTAACTTCTAATATTCAAGCTACTAAAAAAAAGTGGAGTTTTTTTATTATGTATTATACGGTAAAGGCATTCAATGCCATAGTAACCACTCCCCGAAACTATTTCAATTGAAACAAAAAACAAGTCACGTTCTTTAAACTTTTTCTTTGGGATATTTTTGTAACGCACAATACTTTCACATAACTGAACATACGTACGCAAGACTTACCTTCGTGGTAAGTCTAGTTGACAATAAATACTGTTGCGTAGGGCTTATAACTATGACAAATAGCGTATTAACTTACCACCGCAACTAACTCGATAGAAATGGAACTCGAGTAAGTTTTTGAGTTTAAACTGCACCCACAAAAAAATTCAAAGTGTCAGTAAACAATCCAATTTCTAGGATGATACGGGTAATGATCGTTAAACCGGAGGATACTGTTTAGTGATGTTTGGGACGGGGCCGAACGCTGAGTTAACTCGAAAATACGAGAGGGTCAAAGTACAAAATGGCATACGTACGTCCAACATATAAACAAACAAACATCCCCGATTTTAAATTGTGTTACTCCTGAGAGTGTCTTGCTCGCTCCGCTCGCCAATAATTTTTTTTTTTTTTTTTTTTTTTTTTCCCTGCACAGACATTCAGCAACGAGATATATTTTAAAAGCCGGTACAGACAAAACTGTTTACTATGATGCAAAAAAAATAGTCTATTAGTCCACACAACAAATAGCTACAAATTTGGACTTACTGTTAGGACCAGAATTCTTATAATGGCATCTAATTAGTCAGTGAGACGTACAGAGGCTCGCGCCAGCACTTAGACTTTATTTGCGCAAGAATAATAATTGATTGCGAGTTGGTACAGATTATATAGGGTGATATGGTATAGAACTAAGATAGGTAGGAAGTAGGTGGAGATTGAGATGAATATGATTAAGTTTTAAGATGAGAGGCGCCAGCAAGCTGGCCAAATGTAAGGTGTGGGTGTTAAATGATGAGGTAAATGAGGTGGTAATCAATAACAGGTTCTGTTCCAAGTTCAGACGGATAGCTGTAGGTCAGTTCTTCCTCCTTTGTGGGGGTGGTTCCGACAGACAGTTATCCTGAGATTGACCACTCTGGGTGGAGCCAAGACAGTTGTTGTTGTTGTTGTTTTGTTTTATCAGTTCACACACTTCACTACTTTGAAGTTTTGCTCAGTCCAGGTCTGTGCCATTGACATTAACCTGAGAAGGCAGAACTGCCGTATGTGTATACTGAATGTTTGACATTGTGGTTCCTATGTGATTGTGTAGATGAGCATTAATAAAGATATATATGCAATAAAGCATTCCTTAAGGCAGTAATACTTAGGTGAGATGTATTTTTAACTATTCTAGTGCGAAAGCTACATCTGAGTTCAATCAAATTGTAATGTCTAAATTTATTATCCAGCTATTATTTATATGTACCATACTGCTCTGTGTGTGTGTGTACATGTGTGTACATGTGTGTGTGTACATGTGTGTACATGTGTGTGTGTTATGTGTTTTGCAGAGTACTGAAGTCTTTTTGCTGTACTTCATGTGACAGACTAAAATTAGTTTACTAAAGGTATGTTTAATTTTGTGTGTGTGTTGTTATACAAATATTTTTGTGGATGTTTCTCTTTCACGGCTTTTTTTTTTTTTTTTTTTTTT